>WLWG01003613.1_pt1 | contig 10268 bp, 19 predicted proteins | sample 6712871 | NCBI WGS metagenome assembly WLWG01 (sample SAMN12718693, study PRJNA515312) | sponge metagenome | isolation source: marine sponge | host: Mycale hentscheli | place: New Zealand: South Island, Marlborough, Capsize Point | collected 2003-05-01 | reverse complement strand
CAGATGTACCAGCAGATATTGTAGATGCAAGAGTAGCTTTAAGAGATTTATCAGACACAGTTGAATCAGAAATCAATGCACTTACTACTAAAAAGAAAGTAATTACATACGATTTCCCTAATATAGATTAAATATGGCTGTAAATAAGAGATTATTACAGGGTGCTGCGGCAGCAGGAGGATTAGTACCATCAGAACACTTTGGAGTAGTATTATACGAAGGAGATGGTTCTTCATCACATTCTATTAACGGAGGTAAGTTTGGTGCAGGTGCTTATTTTGATGGGAGTAATGGTTATATTACAACTCCTCATATTTCAGCAATTTCAGGTTCTAACGCTAATTTTACTGTTTCACTTTGGTTTAACCTTAATTCTTTAGTAGCAACAAATTTAATTCAGTTGTCAGGAAGCACATCAAACGGAACTCATTTTACAATACAAGTTGGAAGTAATGGACTTTTATATCTTGATGCTCTTGGTTCTGCTTATAATTGGGGGGGGTTGTCAGCGGTCACAGCAAATCAATGGCATAATGTTGTTGTAGTAAATACTGGCGCTACATCAATAGCTTATCTTAATGGTTCAGCAGGTAGTACATTAACACATAATTTAACTTTTTCAGGAAATTACAGTACAATAGGAGGTAGGTTCGTTAATGGTTCTATTTTTACTAGTGATTTAACAAAAGGTAAAATAGACCAAGTAAGAATATTTACTAAAGCTCTATCATCATCACAAGTTTCAACACTATATGCAGAAACAGCAGCAACAGTAGAATCATTAGACCCATTAAATGTAGATACAACAGACACACTACAAGTACTTGGAGATAGTTCTTGTGTTGCTACTTATAGATTTGAAAATGATGAAGTAGATTTAAGTGGTAACTACGATGGAACTGGTACAGAGATACAATATGCCGCAGGAAGATATGGACAAGCAGCAAGTTTCGGGAGTAATAGTAAAGTACAACTGCCAAGCGGCTCTCCATTTAATGATTCTGATACTATAAAATCTATTAGTGCTTGGGTTAAAGCTGATACCACATCAAGTAGAGTTTATCCTTTTAGTATTGGTTCAAGCACAATAGAAGATGATTTTTTTAATTTTGGTTGGATACCTGCTAATAATTATATATTACTTTTTATAAGAGATGGTTCAAGTTCAAATCAAGCATCTCATTCCGCTCCTTTAACAGCAGATACTAATTGGCATCACATTGTAGTTCAAACAACAGGTAGTGCAATCCAAATATTTATAGATGGCGAAAGTAAATCTGTTACTTCAAGTTATTCAGGTTCTGCTTCTTCTTCAAGTTGGATTTCATACCCAAGTTATGGGGGTTCAGTTATTGGTAATATTGGAGCAAATGCTGCTTTAAATCCAGTTTATAGTAATGGTAAAATAGACCAATTAAGATTTTTTAATAAAGCGTTATCAGCAGCAGAAGTAACTACATTGTATAATGAAAACCCATTAGTAGCAAGTTATAGATTTGAAGGAAATGCAAATGATGATATGAGGGCTTACGATGGTACTGCAACAAATGTTACATACGAATACGGATTAGGCTTTACTCCTGATTTTGTTTGGATAAAAGGTAGAACAAGTGCTGATAATAATTTCATATTTGATTCGACAAGAGGAGATTCTGTCACAATGAATACAAACTTACAAGCACCACAATATGCAGACACAGGAATAACTTCGTTTGATACAGGTGGTTTTACATTAGGTTCTGGTGCAGGAGAAAATAGAAATGGAGATGATTATGTAGCGTGGTGTCTAAAAGCAAACGGAGGAACTACAACAACAGGAACTGGTACAGGGGGCGTGTCAAGCGTAACTCATCAGCTTAATAGTGACGCAGGATTTTGTATTACTAAATTTACTGTTCCTAGTGCTTCTGGTGGACCTACAACAACTCACGGATTAGATTCTACTCCTGATTTTATTATAATGAAAAGAATTACTGCTGTTGAACAGTCTTGGTGGGTTTGGCATAATTCATTTACAAGTGGTAATGATTATCTACAGCTTCAAACAACTGGTGCAAAAGGAAGTAGTGTAAATGTTTGGAATGGAACTGCTCCTGATGCAACTAAAGTAACATTAGGTGCGTGGAATCTCCAAGGTGATGATTATATAATGTACGCTTTTAAAAATGTCGATGGCTTTTCAAAGTTTGGCTCATACACAGGTACAGGAGGGAATTTAATTGTTGAAACAGGATTTGAACCAGCGTTTTTAATGGTTAAAAGAACTGATGCTGCAAATTATGATTGGTATATATTAGATAATAAAAGAAATCCTGTAGATTATAGAAATACAATATTAAGGGCAAATTCGACTGATGCTGATGCTACAGTAACAAATGGTGATATAGATGTTAAGTTTTTATCTAATGGTTTTGCTTTTGATGATATTCCAACTTCAAGTGGTGGTTTTAATGCTTCAGGTGGTACATATATCTATATGGCATTTGCTGCAGACCCTGACACAGAAGCACCAACAGTAGCAAATAGTTTTAGTACAGTAACTTATGATGGTAATGGTGGTACACAAAGTATTGATGGTTTAGGATTTGCTCCGAATTTAGTTTGGATAAAACAAAGAGGTGGCGGTACTTGGCATAATATTCAAGATACAATAAATGGTGCTACTAAACACTTATATACAAATGCCACTAATGCTTTGGACACTACTTCTAATGGTTTGACAAGTTTTGATTCAGATGGATTTACACTTGGTGGTGGAAATGGATTTAATGGTAGTGGTCAAAATATGGTTGCTTGGGCGTGGAAAGCTGATGATAACGAGCCGACAATAAACACAGAAGGTAGTATAGATTCACTTGTTAGTGCAAATGCTAATGCAGGATTTTCAATCGTAAAATACGAAGGAAATGGTACTTCAGGTGCAACTATTGGTCACGGACTTTCAGCAGCACCAGATATGGTAATTGCTAAAGGTTTAAGTGGCTCTGCAACAAGCTGGTGGGTGCAACATACAAGTTTAACATCAGGATATGTTTTAGAATTAAATGGAACAGCAGCAGAAGCTAACTGGACATCGCCATATAATAATACAGCTGCATCAAGCACAGTTGTTACATTAGGTAATGGAGATACAAACAGAAGTGGTGAAACTCAAATACTTTACTGTTTTCATTCAGTAAGTGGATATAGCAAGTTTGGAAGTTATACTGGAAATGGGACTTCGCAATCTATAACTGGTCTTGGGTTTCAACCTGATTTTGTATTAGTCAAATCTACAAATGCTACTGGGGTATGGTTTTTATGGGATAGCGTGAGATTATCAAGTGGAGACCACACTGGCTTATATGCAAATGACCCGAGAGCAGAAACAGTTTGGCCAAGCTCACAATTTGATATAGTTTCAACAGGATTTACAGTGGGCAGAATAAATAATAATGATGGATACGATAATAATAATAGTGGGGTAACCTATATATATATGGCATTTAAAATAAATTAAAATGAATGGATTTGAACCAACAATATTAGGAGTAGCAGTTTATATAATAACAATAGCAGAAATAAACGCAGTACTACAAGGACTCTTAATAGTGGCAACTCTAATCTATACAATAATTAAAATAGTACAACTATTAGATAATGGCAAAGATTGATATTAATGGAAATGGTAAAGCAGATTTCTCAATCAATATAGGACAAGTAGTAATGCTAGTTTCTCTTGTTGTATCAATAGCAGGTTCATATTATAACTTAAATGCTAAAATAGAAGAAGTAGCAACATTAGCTAAAAAAACATCACATAATCAACAAGAATACTGTTTTCCTAATACAAGAGCAGTAGAAGATGAAGTAGAACAATTAAAGATAGAACAAAGAGAGTTTCAAACAGAATTAAGATTTATATTAAACAACTAATTATGGTAAGAATATTAAGATACATAGCAAATAAATTAGAGAAATTTAATGTAGCAGTTGCTAAAGGCTGGAACAAATGGCTTGGTAAATTAAAAATGTAATGACTAATGAAATCTTATTTTACATATAGTGAATTTGACTCGCCTGACTTTCCTGATAGTGGTCGTAATATGGATCCAACTTTTCTCCGCATGCTTAACCATGCACGTCAAATTGCAGGGATACCATTTAAAATTAATTCAGGATTCAGAACTCAAAAGCATAATGAAAAAGTCGGAGGATCAGAGAACTCGTCACATTTACGAGGATTCGCTGCTGATATACATGCAACATCCAGCACGTATAGATACGAAATACTATCAGCACTTATCAAAGCTGGATTCTATAGGATAGGTATTGCTAACACGTTTATACACGTAGACAGTGATCCTACAAAAACACAAAAAGTAATTTGGACATATGCTTAAACTATTAAAAAAACTATTAGGTTTACAAGGTCAATCTGATCTAGGTGGACTAGGTATGGAGATAAGAGAGCTTATCAAGGGGAAAGAGATAGATCCACAACAATTAATAGAATTACAATCAGAGATAAATAAAGTAGAAGCACAGCACAGAACAATCTTCGTAGCTGGATGGAGACCTTTCATAGGATGGGTTTGTGGTGTAGCATTAGCATATAACTTTGTATTAAGAGATTTATTGATATGGTTTTTAGGACAAGAGCAAGTTCCACCAGCACTACAAATGGAACATTTAATGACAGTATTGATTGGTATGTTAGGACTTGGAGGAATGAGAACGTTTGAGAAACTAAACAACAAGTCTAACTAACATGTCAATAAAATTAAAACCTTCTACAAAGGAATATAAAAGAGATGCAAGAGGCAAGATAATTGGAAAACAATACACTTGGAAACATCACCCACCTTGTAGTTTTAAAACTAAAGAATTGATAACAATGTATAATAGTTCTACTTATAGTAGAAAAAAACATTTAATTCTTAAAGAACTAAATAGAAGATCTGTAGAGGTATAAATCCTATAAAGGACAAGGCGAGAGAAGAGAGTATTAACATCTTCTGTTAAAAAGAAAATTAACTCATCTATTTACTTTTAAAAAAAAAGTAGATAACTTTGGTGGGTTAGTGGTAAATAATGTATAACAATTTTTTAATAAATTAATAAATTAATATTTAAATATGGATGATATAAGAAGATTAGCTGATAAAATTATAAGTGATTTTAACATTACTGTTAAAGATAGAACAGATGAACTGTTAAAACTAGATGCAATACAATATACTAATCTTGGTTTAGATTCATCTAAAACAGAAAAGAATGAAGTAAAAGCTAATTCTAAATATATCTATAAAAAGATAAAAGACATAGATCCAGAATCTGGTAAAATATTAATAACAAGTATGGATAAATAATTATGCCTAGAAAACCTAAACGAAAGAACTTAATAAAAAAACTAGATACTTTATTCTCTAAATATATTAGATTAAGAGACGCAGACCAAGAAGGCTACTGCAGATGTTCTACTTGTGGAGAAGTACATCATTGGACTAAAATACAAGCAGGACACTTTATATCAAGAAAACATTATGCAACAAGATGGAGTGAAGATAATGTACATGCCCAATGTGTAGCGTGCAATGTCTTTCGATATGGAGAGCAATATAAATATAGTTTATATCTTGGTGATAAGTTGTCAAAGGAATTATTAGAAAAAAGCAGGTTAATTGTTAAATTTACAGATATAGAAATCATAGAAATGATTGAAGAGTATAACGAGAAAATAAAACAATTTTCTTTTCATACGTAAATTTTTCTAGTTTTTATTGTTCTTTGTTTAAAGGAGGGATTAATTTCCCTCTTTTTTTTTACATATATTTTATTAACATTTTATTATAATATTTAAATAATTTGTTTAACTTTATGAAATGATTGAATTACATTACATAGAACTACTTAAACAAAAGCAAGAAGAAATAGATAGATTAAGATCTGCTTTATTTGAAATACTACAAGCTGACTTTTTAAGTAAACAAGATAAACAACTAATAATAAATAATTTTTTTACAAATGACACAGAACAAGAAACCGACTAGAATCAATCAAACACAAGATTCTATTAGTAAACAAGGAGCTGTAGATAGAGCTACCGAAATAGCACTCAATCCAGTTTGGAGAGCTGCTACCGATAAAGAGAAACAACAAATACTAGGAGACATAAGTCTAATAGGTAAGTATCTTTATTTCGAGAAAAATCTGTTACCAACATCAGAGGACTATAAAATGTTATATAATTTAAATAAATAAATATGGAACTTACAGGAACTATTAAATCAATAGGAAGTTTAGAAACAATTAAACAGTTAAAGAAAAAAACTGTATTAGTAGAGACTGCTGGAAAATATCCACAAACGATACCAGTAGAATTTTTAAATGATAAAATAGATTTAGTAAACAACTTACAAGTAGGTCAAACAATTAACGTAGGTGTTAATTTAAGATCTAACGAGTATAAAGGTAAATACTACATAAACGTTACAGGATGGAAAATAGTTAATGCTGTTGCAGAAACAACATCAAACGCACAAATGCCAGACGTAAACGACAATCTTCCATTCTAAAATGCTAGTAAACTCTTCTAACATATTTAAAAAACTATTAGATATAAAACACGGAAGGGTTAAGGAAGGTTTAAAAATAGGAGTACCAGACATAGACGAGTACTTACGATATAAACAGGGCAACTTTAATTTATTAATTGGTCATGCGAATGTTGGCAAAACAACTGTTATATTGTATTTATTCGTCATATGGGCTCTTAAACACAAAAAGAGGTTTTTAATTTGGTCTTCAGAAAATACACCTCAATCAATACAAAGAAAAATAGTAGAGTTCAAAATGCGTAAGCCAATTACAAAGGCAGAAGATGCAGAGATAAAAGATGCTTTAGAATGGTCTGATTCTTATTTTAAGATTATTGATGTTGAAGAGCTCTACACTTATAAGGAACTTCTAGAAGAAGCTAAAGCAATTAAAGATGCTTGGGATTATGATGCAATACTAATAGATCCGTACAACTCTTTAATAAAAGACAAACAACTATATAAAGAAGTAGGAGGTCACGAGTACGACTATCAAGTAAGTACAGAGTTTAGATTGTTTGCTAAAAAAAACAATATTACATTATTTTTAAATGCTCATGGAGTTACAGAAGCATTAAGACGTATGCATCCTAAAGGACACGAATATGAAGGATTGCCAATGCCATTAAACATAGCGAGTGTTGAAGGAGGAGGTAAATGGGGAAACCGTTGTGATGATCTGATTTGTATTCATAGGTACACGTCTCATCCAACTGATTGGATATATTCAAATCTTTTAGTTTTAAAGATTAAAGAAATGGAAACAGGAGGAAGATGCACACCATTTGATGAGCCAATAAAATTAAGAATGGAAAAGAATAATATAGGTTTTACATTTATGGATAAAGACCTTTTAGATAAACAAAAAAAAGAATTACTATTTTGATACTTATAGTTTTATTAATATTAACAACAATTTTTGTAATGATAGGACAATACAATAATGCAGATATTTATATAGCATTAATAAAAGGTTTCATGATAGGAGCATTATTTCACAAAGAACAATATGATGACGGATTTGATGAATACACATTACAATGTGTAATAGGATTTATAAATGTTACAGTGAAATGGGAACAACAGCAGACTGGCTTGGACTAGTAGCGAAGCAACATAAAGAATGGATCAGAATAGTCAATGGGTTTGGTGAGTATGATTATGCAGAAGACATTGTACAAGAGAGTTATTTAATATTATATAAATATGCTAAACCAGAAAAGGTTATTGAGAATGGGATTATACGTAGGGGTTATATGTATTTCACTTTACGTACTACTTACTACTTATACTATAATAGTAAGCGAAAAGTTAGGAAAGTTTCTATTGATGATGGATTACTTCAGTTAGAAGACAACACTGATTTAAGAGAACAGGATGCTTATAATTTAATATGCGAAAAAATAGATGATGAAATAGAAAATTGGCACTGGTATGATAAGAAACTTTTTGTTCTGTATAGAGACACAAATATGAGTATTAGAAAAATAGCAGCAGAAACAAAAATAAGTTGGGTAAGTATATTTAATACTTTAAAGAATGCAAAAATTATATTAAAAGATAAATTAAAAGAAGATTACGAAGATTACAAAAACGAAGATTATGAGCGATTACAATAAGTTTAAAGCAAATTTTGAATATCAACAAAAAGTAGCAGCTAAAGGATTTGGCGATACAGTTGAGAAAATAACAAAAGCAACAGGAATAAAAAAAGTTGTAGATACTGTAGCAGAAGCACTAGATGCAGACTGTGGATGCGACAAAAGAAAGAAGAAACTAAATGAACTGTTTCCCTATAAGATGCCAGAGCTTTTCACAGAAGAAGAGTTTTTATATCTTCAAGATATATTTATAGAAAAAAAGAACGATATAACAAAATACGCACCAAGAATGTTAGAGATATACAATAGAGTTTTTAATGATAAAAAACATCTTACTAATTGTAGTCCTTGCTTTGTTGGTCAAGTGTATAATAAACTAGAAGCAATTTACAATGAATACAAATAAAATGGAATTAATCAAAGAACTAGAATACGTTACAAACTACCAGACTTTAGGAAATAAATTAATGAAGTGGGGTAAAGAATCAAACAACCAAGAAATAAAAGAATGCAAAGGATGTTTAGCAGAGATAGGAATTTACGTAGCTCATCTTGAATATGAAAGAAGAACTTACGAAAAGACAATCGAGTCTTATAGATCAGATAAAGTCAGAGCTCTTAAAAGAGCAAGAAGAGTTGAAACAGAACTTGAAGAAGCTAACAAGGTAGTAAGGAAGTATAACAAAGGAAAAGAACTAGGACTATGAGCAAGCACAAAGAAAGAAAACAAATGCCAGTATTTACTGGAGTGTTAAAGTATTTTCCTAATGCACTTAAATATGTATCAAAGATAAGTTACATAGGAAACCAGCAACATCATCCAGACAAACCTCTGCACTGGGATAAAAGTAAATCAACAGATCAGTTAGATGCATTAACAAGACATCTAATAGACCACACTACAGATCCTCTAGATGATGATGGAATGTTACATCTGGGAAAGGTAGCATGGAGAGCCCTTGCTGCATTAGAAGACCAATTAGATAAAAATGAATAATACAATAACATTACTTAACGGAAAACAATATTCACCAGAAGATTTAATTCCTAAAATGGATGACGATAAGTTTTACTATGGTGAGCTAGGAAGAACAGCGTTGAGTTCTTCTTCTATAAAATACTTAATGGATAGCCCTAAAGCTTATGCTAGAAGTTTAAACTTTAAGTCAGACAACCCAGCTTTTAAAGCAGGAAGGCTTATACATTTAGCAGCATTAGAACCAGACAAGATAGATAGTCTAGTACACATAGTAGAAGTACAATCAGCAAGAACAAAAAAATACACAGAGAAAGTAGCAGAGATAGGATCAGATGAATTTGTATATACAAGAAAAGACTATGACAAAGCAATGTATACAGTAGACGCTTTACTCCAGAATGATCTGTGGCAAAGAATGACAAGAGGAGCAAAGTTTGAGATACCAGCTATAGGAATGTTACACGGTTATCCTTTCAGAGGTAAGGCAGATATTTTAGGAGATGGATTTATAGCAGATTTAAAAACAACAGCAGATGTAAAAGCATTTCCTTATTCAGCCAAGAAATATTCTTATGATGTGCAGCTTTATATTTATTGTGAATTATTTAATGTATCTTATGATAAGTTTTATTTCTTTGCAATAGATAAAGCAAAAGGAGATCTGGGTATGTGGGATGCAAAAGAAAGTTTTTACTTATCTGGTAAAGAGAAATTAGAAGGAGCAATTAAAACATTTGAAGAATACTTTGTAAAAAGAGAATCAGAATTAAATGAATATGTATTACGAGGAACTCTACAATGATGAAATAGAAAAGTATTATCTAATGGCACTAATGGATTTAGCAGCTGGTTCAACAGAAAAAGAACTTGAAAATGCTATAAAGCTTTATGAAACTTTAGAAAACTATGAAGCGTGTGCTGGAATATTAAAAGCAATAAACGAAAACAAATATTACAACTATGATTACATCAGAACTAAAAAAAATAATAAGGGAAGAGACTAATATTGATTTAGAAAACAAAGAAGTTTTAATCTGTAGAGACAGAGACTTTGTTGAAGCAAGAGGAATATATTACAAACTCCTACGTAAGTATACTAATATGACTTAT
>WLWG01003612.1_pt1 | contig 10271 bp, 9 predicted proteins | sample 6712871 | NCBI WGS metagenome assembly WLWG01 (sample SAMN12718693, study PRJNA515312) | sponge metagenome | isolation source: marine sponge | host: Mycale hentscheli | place: New Zealand: South Island, Marlborough, Capsize Point | collected 2003-05-01 | reverse complement strand
CGATTCTTCCTGGGATCACTGAGGCTCACGGGCCGGAGGGCGGGTGGATTTTCAACGCGGCCTTCCAGCAGCTGCTCTCGGTGTTGACTCAGCAAATTGAGGCGCGGGGCGGCAAGGTCGGTGATTAGGGGAACAGGACCTCGATCTGAGGTGGCATTGCCTCCCAGCCCAGAGCAGGGCTTTCTGGACGGTTCAGGGCGGGACTTGGGGAACTTCAGGGCGGGACTTGGGGAACTCAAGCACGAATGCTGGAGGGAACTGATGTGCAGCTTTGAGGGGAAGGGGGATTGGCGTGCGTATAAAGAAGGGCAGATGAGGAGAACTTCAAATGAGTGACGTAGATGAATGGCTGACAAGGGCCTCGGCTGCCACTCGGCCCTGCGGCAATGAGCAGGCCACTGATGTGCTAGTTCAGCGCTTGTCCCAAGAAGCTTCCCCTTCGCAATGGGCCGGTAAGCGAGAGTTCCGCCGGGCACTCGCATGCGCGGCGCTCGCGGCGGTGCTTACCTGCGGAGGAGTAGGCTCCGCCTTCTTTGTCACCCAGGCACCCTCGCGCCCGACATGGGTCGCGGCCCCAGCTTCCATGTCCCCATACGCTCTACTGGTGGAACGCTGATGGCAATCGGACCCCTCATGAGGCTGCCGCTGGCAACAATCGCTGGCGCCATCATTGGCGTCGTGTGCGCGCTGGCTATCGGCTGGACCTGGCACTCGCTCAATCCTGGGCACAGCGATCTCCATGAACGCCTTCACGCCGTGGTGCCTCTGGACGACTCGGAGAAGCAGATCCTCCAGGCCAAGGAACAGCTGTTCGCAACAAGGCGAGGTGAGATCGAAGCGCGCCTGCGGATTGCCAACCGCCAGCTGGCGGACGCCATCGCGGCTGACCCCAAATGGAACCCCCAGGTGGAACGTGCAAGTCGTGAGGTGGAGCGGGCTGCGGGCGATCTCCAGCGCATCACGCTCGAGCATGTGTTCGAGATGCGCGAGGGCTTGAAACCCGAGCACCGGCCGGCCTACGACAAGGCACTCCTTGAAGCACTTCGCACCGACTCTCCCTGAGCCACACAAACGTTGTGACCATCGAGGACGACAACAACTGGGCAGTTGAAGCTGCGGCAGGTAATGCTGAGGCCTTCGCTCGCCTGGTCCGCCGTCACTCGCCAGCAATCAAGCAGATGGTTCGAGGCATGGGCCTGCCCGAAACCGACGTCGATGATGTCGTGCAGGAGACATTCGTTGCCGCTTGGCGAGGCCTGTCAGAGTACGATCCGACGCGCTCTGTACTTCCCTGGCTGATGCGTATTGGAATCAACAAGGTTCGTGATACGCAACGGTTTCGACGCGTCCGCCATTTCCTGTTCCGGGCCAAGCCTTTGGATGACGAGGAAGGACGCGCCCTGCATTCCGAGCAGGCCGGGCCAGAGCAGGTTGCCGGCTCTCAGCTTGAGCTCGCAGAAGTAAGAAGGGTTCTCAACACGATCGACCCGAGCCTGCGTGAAGCCCTGGTTCTGACTGCCTTCGTCGGCCTTTCCCAGGTTGAAGCAGCTTCCGCCCTGGGTATCAGTCTCAAAACGATAGAGGGTCGCGTCCTGAGAGCGCGGGCCAAACTGACAGATGCACTGAGCCGCGGGAAATAAATTTTCGCCGGATTCGAGGGGAAGGCCGCGCAGGCCGCGTAGTGCAGAAAGACGGCCGAGATTGCGGCCCCACTGCACCGGATCCTCATGAAACCATCATTGCTTGCCCTGACGGTGATGCTGGCCCTGACCAGTATCTCTGCGGCCTATGCCTCGGACGCCCCGAACTTCAGCGCGTTGCTCGAGCAGAGCAGGGCCCAATCCCCCTTCCTTCAGGAAAAGGGGTTCGACACAGCTGCCGCTGCGGGCGAAGCCCGCCAAGCGCGAGCGCTACGTAACCCCACCATTGATGCCCTCGCAGAGAATCTCAACGCTCCCCCCAGCAATGGCGCGAGCCAGCGGCAGACGACCTACACCATCAGCCAGCCACTCGAGATCTTTGGCCAACGTGGGGCTCGAATCCAGGCGGGAGAGAAAGGGCTGCAGGCGGCCGAAGCTCGCCAGCACCAGGCACAAGTCGAATTCGCCGCAGCCTTGGCTGTTGCCTACGCGTCTTCCGAAGCTGGGCTGATACGGCGCGACATTGCTGCCGAAGATGTTGATCGCGCCAGAGGCGACCTGAAGGCAGCTCAGGCGCTGGTTGACGCAGGAAAGGAGGCCAGCCTGCGCGTAGCACAAGCCCAGGCAGGCTTGAGCTCAGCAGAAGCGATTGCCGCCTCAAGAGAGGCAGAGGCGGCTGCAGCTCTCGAGCAACTGTCAGTACTGGCGGGAAGAGCGGAACCCTACTCAGGCACGTCCGAGTCACTCCTGGTGCGCGAGTGGGTTGCGCCCGCAATTGCGAACGTCGATTCGGCATCTGTCCTGTCTGCGAAGGCAGACGTCGATGCGAGCGATGCGGTTCTGCGCACTGAACGCTTCAAGCGGGCACCGGACCTTAACCTCACCGCAGGCCGTCGCAACTTCGCCGCCGGTGGGGACGCATTGGTCGTCGGCGTGTCTCTGAGCATCCCATTGTTTGACCGGAACAGCGGCGGGATCAGCGCGGCTCGAGCACGGAGCGACGCCGCCCGTGCTCGATTGGATGCAGCACGCCTCCAGAGCCAGGCGGACCGTGCGACTGCGCTTGCGCGTGTTGACGCCGCCAAGCGAGGACTGATCGCTGCCTCCAAGGGAGAGGAAGCAGCCACGGAAGCCTACCGAATGGCGCGCTTGGGATACGAGGCCGGTAGAACCCCACTGGTTGAGCTGCTGCTTAGCCGTCGCACGCTGACGGACGCGAGGCTGAGCGTGGTGGATGCACGACTCGCACGCGTTGCCGCCTACGCATCGCTCGCCGTGGCCAGCGGTCAGATTGCCTTTGGAGACATGTAGATGAAGAGAAGTATTCCGGCTGTTAACACCCTGACGATGATCGGCGTGGCTACCTTGGCGCTTGGCGCGGGATTTGGCATTGCACGCTTATCCGCCCCTTCAGAGACGGTGGTCGACCCCGCGAAAGACGAAGCCAGCGCCAGTGCGCCGGCGGAGGCGGAGGCAGCTCAGGAAGTCGCGATTCCCAAGGAGTATCTTGCCGCTGCCGGGATCTCGGTGGAGCCCGTCACTTCCGCTCAGGTAGCGGCGAATATCACCGCATCGGGTTCGGTCGTGGCAATCCCCGGTGGTGAGGCCGTCGTGGTGGCACGTGCGGCCGGTAACGTCACCGATGTCATCCGGCAGGTGGGCGACAAGGTGAAGAAGGGCGAAGTGCTGGCACGCGTAGCCAGCCCTTATGGGGCCCGTATTGCGGCTGACCTTCGTGTGGCCAGCGCCAGCCTCTCCCTCGCCGAAAAGAACGTCAAGCGCGATGAGTCGTTGCTCGCACAGGGCGTGTTGGCACGACAAGAGGCCGAGGCGAGTCGCGCCGCTTATCTCACAGCGCAAGCAGAAGCACAACGCGCTGCCCTGGTGGCACGCACCGCCAATGTGGATGGAGGAGGTAGCGTCAACGTCATCAGCCCTATCGATGGAACCATCAGCAGCTCGCAAGTGACTCTGGGCGCTTTCGTCGAGCCGCAGGCCTCCCTTTATAGGGTCACAGGTTCCAATGGCGTGGAGATTCAGGCCTCCGTTCGTGCGGGTGACACCGGTCGGATCAAGGCCGGCGACAGCGTGTCCATTACCCGCTCCGACGGAAGCGTCACCTCAGGAAAGGTCCGTTCAGTTGCTGCCGCCGTAGGTGGGCTGACAAGGGCTGCCACAGTCGTAATCACCCCGAGCGCAGAGGCGAACGGATTGGTTGTGGGTGACGGTGTGCAGGTCCGGCTGGTCACCGCTTCCGGATCGGGTGAGGGGCTGTCTGTCTCGGAAGAGGCGGTCCAGAACATCGACGGAAAAGACGTCCTCTTCGTCAGAACCAGTAAGGGGTTCACTGCACAGCCGGTCTTCATTGGCCTCCGTAGCGGTGGTATGGCGCAGATCCTTTCTGGCGTCACTGCGGGAACCCCGGTTGCTACCCGTAATGCGTTTCTGGTGAAAGCCGAGATGAAAAAGTCGGGCGGAGACGAGTAATGATCGAGCAAGTACTCACGGGTGCCGTACGGCACCGCTGGCTGGTTCTGTTGATCACACTGGTGATTGCGGTGATCGGCGGGTGGCAACTGAACCTGCTACCGATCGACGTGACTCCGGATATCACGAACAAGCAGGTCCAGATCAACACCGTCATCCCGACGCTGAGTCCAGTGGAGGTCGAGAAGCGCGTTACCTACCCGATCGAGACCGCGATGGCAGGACTTCGGGGCGTCGCGAACACCCGGTCGTTCTCGCGCAACGGCTTCAGCCAGGTCACGGTGATCTTCGATGAGAGCGCAGACCTCTACTTCATGCGCCAACAGGTCACCGAGCGTCTGACTCAGGCTCGGCCCCAGTTGCCGGAGGGTGCCGAACCACTGATGGGCCCGGTTTCGACCGGGTTGGGCGAAGTATTCCACTACAGCGTTGAATTCACCCACCCAGATGGCAAAGATGCCCCGCGAAATGATGGTAAGCCTGGCTGGCAAAGCGACGGTTCGTTCCTGACTGATCAAGGGGAACGGCTGACGGACAACATGGCACGTCTGGCCTACTTGCGCACAGTCCAGGACTGGATTGTGCGGCCTCAGCTGCGCACGACGCCAGGCGTAGCAGACGTCGACAGCCTCGGCGGCTACGTCAAGGAGTATGTCGTTGAGCCCAATGCGAGCAAGCTCGCAGAGTACGGGTTCTCCTATACCGACCTAGCCGACGCGTTGCAGGATGCCAACCTGTCGGTCGGAGCAGACTACATCCAGAGGTCGGGCGAGTCCTATCTGGTGCGCGCAGACGCCCGCATCCGCTCCGTGGACGAGATTGCCCGTGCCGTTGTGGGCAATCGCAACGGAGTTCCCGTAACGGTGGGTGACGTCGCACGTGTGGTCGTTGACGGTGAGCTCCGCCGCGGTGCCGCCAGCCGCAATGGCTACGAGACCGTCGTTGGCAGCGCACTCATGCTGGTTGGCGCCAACAGCCGAACTGTGGCGGCGGCGGTGGGTGACAAGCTGCAGGAGATCGGCAAGACCATGCCGCCGGGCGTGACGATTGTTCCCACCTTGGACCGATCCCAGCTGGTTGTCGCAACGATCAAGACCGTCGCCAAGAACCTGGCCGAAGGCGCTCTTCTAGTCGTGGTCATCCTGTGTGCATTGCTCGGAAACTGGCGAGCTGCTGTCATTGCTGCATTGGTGATTCCGTTGTCCCTGCTGATCACCGCGATCGGCATGAACAAGCTCGGGATCTCTGGCAACCTGATGAGCCTGGGTGCGCTCGACTTTGGCCTGATCATCGACGGCGCGGTCATCATCGTCGAGAACGCACTGCGCCGCCTGGCAGAGCGACAGCATGCACTTGGGCGCCCGCTCAATCTATCGGAGCGCCTGCATGAAACGATCGCCTCGTCCAAGGAGATGGTCCGCCCGACCGTATATGGGCAGGCGGTCATCTTCCTGGTCTTCGTGCCCTGCCTGACCTTCCAGGGCGTCGAGGGGAAGATGTTCTCTCCGATGGTCATTACCCTGATGCTGGCGCTGGCCTCTGCATTCGTGCTCTCCCTCACTTTCGTTCCGGCGATGGTGGCGGTCATGCTCAAGGGCCACATTTCCGAGAAGGAAGTACGGGTAGTAGCTGCTACCAAGAGCCGCTATCAGCCGATGCTTCGCAGCGCAATCCGCCAACCCATGCCCTACCTGGCCGGTGGTCTTGGCGTCCTGGTGGCCGGCGTTGTGGCCTTTGGCTTTGTGGGTCGGGAGTTCATGCCCACATTGGATGAGCAGAATCTCAACCTGTCCTCCGTTCGCATCCCGTCCACATCGATCGAGCAGTCCGTCGCCATCGACCTTCCTCTTGAGAAGGCACTGATGACGTTGCCGGAGGTACAGACGGTGTACTCCAAGGCCGGTACCGCAAGCCTGGCCGCAGATCCCATGCCGCCCAATGCGTCCGACAACTACGTGATCCTCAAGCCCAAGGACCAATGGCCGGATGGAGTGAAGACCAAAGAGCAGGTGATCGAGAGGATTCGAGAAAAGACAGCCTTTCTTGTTGGTAACAACTATGACGCCACCCAGCCCATCGAGATGCGCTTCAATGAGCTGATCGGCGGCGTTCGTAGCGACGTTGCAGTCAAGATCTATGGCGAAGACCTGACGGCGCTTGCCGGCAGCGCTGACAAGATTGCGGCCGTCCTCAAGAAGATTCCGGGCGCATCGGATGTCCGTGTGGCGCAGACGGGAGGCTTCCCGACCTTTGACATGGCGTTCGACCGGGCCGCGATCGCCCGTTACGGACTCACCGTCAAGGAAGTGGCCGACACAGTGTCTGCTGCTCTGGCAGGTCGCATGGCGGGCCAGATCTTCGAAGGTGATCGGCGCTTCGACGTGGTGGTTCGTCTGCCCCGTGTGGACCGCAGCGATCTCGATGTACTAGGAGCCGTTCCGGTTATGCTGCCGCCAGGCAGTCAGGAAGGCCGTCAGTCTGTTCCGCTTCGTGAATTGGTCAGTTTCCGCTTCACACAGGGTCTGAACGAAGTGAGCCGCGACAATGGCAAACGTCGAATCTATGTGGAAGCGAATGTGGTCGGGCGTGACCTGGGTAGCTTCGTTGACGACGCCAAGGCGGCTATTGCCCAGCAGGTGCAGTTGCCCACGGGTTCCTGGATCGAATGGGGCGGGCAGTTCCAGAATCTGCAGGCAGCAACGAAGCGACTGGCGATCATTGTGCCTCTCTGCTTCATCCTCATTGCGGCCGTCCTCTACATGGCGATTGGCAACGGTTTGCTGACAGGTACGGTACTGACTGCAGTGCCACTTGCTCTGGCCGGTGGATTCTTCGCATTGGCGTTGAGAGGAATCCCCTTCTCGATCTCAGCCGCTGTGGGCTTCATCGCGGTATCTGGTGTCGCGGTGCTCAACGGCCTGGTTCTGATCTCCGCGATCAAGAAACGCCTGCACGAGGGGCTTCCGCCAGATGAGGCGGTCGAACTGGGTGCAATGGAGCGCGTTAGACCGGTTCTTATGACCGCGCTGGTTGCCTCCCTGGGCTTCGTCCCGATGGCGATTGCAACAGGTACGGGCGCCGAAGTGCAGAAGCCACTGGCTACAGTGGTTATCGGGGGTCTTGCCACGGCAACCGTACTGACGCTGTTCGTGCTGCCTGCGCTGTGCGGGCTGGTACTCCGAAGAACTGCGCGCAGGAAGGCCGCGGGCATTGAAGACCCCTTGCCGGTACCCGAAGTCGATTGAGCGCAAGCCCCTTCCACGGCTTCACGTCCTGCCCTGCGGATCGGATTACGATCCGCAGGGCAGCGGCGCTTTCCACTGTTCCATCTAGAGGTGAGCCATGATCGAGGTCCTACGCTTTCCAACATTCAGGAACCTGTTCGCTGCGCAGGTTATCGCGCTGATCGGCACGGGCTTGGCTACCGTGGCGCTCTCTCTTTTGGCCTATGACCTGGCGGGGGCTGAGGCGGGCGCTGTGCTAGGTACGGCTCTGGCAATCAAGATGATTGTCTACGTGCTGTTGGCCCCTCTGTCCGGAGCGATCGTCCCGGCAAATCTACGCAAACCGGTGCTTATTGCCCTCGACCTGGTGCGGGCGGGCGCGGCGCTTTGTCTGCCGTTCGTCAACCAGATCTGGCAGGTGTACCTGCTCATTGCCTTGCTGCAGTCGGCCTCGGCGTGCTTCACCCCTCTGTTCCAGTCGACGATCCCGGAAATCCTGAAGGAGGAACGCGACTACACCCGAGCACTGTCCCTGTCGCGCCTGGCCTATGACCTGGAGAGCCTGCTGAGTCCCGCGTTGGCCGCTGCTCTGCTGACGCTGATCAGCTTCCACGGCCTGTTCGCTGGTACGTCCGTAGGCTTCGTGATATCCGCCATCTTGGTGTTCTCAACTGCATTCCCCTTCGTTGCTCCGTCCCTAAGAAAGGACGGTCCCTACGCCCGCGCGATTCGAGGAATGCGGATCTACCTGAAGACGCCCAGGCTGAAAGGGTTGCTTGCCCTTAATCTGTGTGCGGCCGCCGGCGGCGCCATGGTGTTCGTGAACACCGTCGTTGTGGTGCGCAACGTTCTCGGCGGAGCAGAGTCACAGGTGGCATGGGCGCTGGCAGCTTTCGGTGGCGGCTCGATGCTGACGGCGCTTGTCCTCCCCAAGGTTCTCGATCGGGTGGCTGACAGGCGCGTGATGCTCTCCTCAGCCCTTGCAATGTGCATCGTACTTGTGACCCTCGGGCTTACCTGGCTGCTCTCGCCCTCCTCCATAGGTTGGCCCATCGTGCTCGCCGGCTGGGCATTGTTGGGGATGAGCTATGCGGGGCTGGTGACTCCTGGCGGCAGACTGCTGCGGCGATCAGCGGAATCCACCGATCTGCCATTCCTGTTCGCAGCGCAGTTCTCTCTCTCCCACGTGTGTTGGCTGATTGCCTACCCTCTGGCGGGAACCGTGGGTGCGAAGTTTGGAATGCCAGTGGCGATCATGGCACTGGCAGTAGTCGGCATCGCCGGATTCGTGTTCGCCTGGAGAATCTGGCCCGCCCATGACCCGGACGAGATCTCCCACGGTCACGACGATCTGGCTGCGGACCATCCCCACTGGGCGGAACACGCTTCTTCCAACGGCAAGCACTCACATCGGTATGTCATCGACGACGTGCACCCTCGTTGGCCTGGATGACGGAAACTTGAACAAGGGGCGCGAGAGGGCACTTTCACCGCTCGCGCCCGACGTTGTCATATCGACTTTGCCAGAACAAGCCTCTAGTCTTTGCCCGTGCGATCCCTTCGTCTACCAACCAGCGTGCTGTTGCGCAGCTGCATCTTCATGATGCTGGTGGCGAGTCTGTTCGTGCGACCCGTCCTGAATCATCTGGGTGAGCTGCACGGCTTGCAGCACATCGTGCAGGCTGCGGTGGAACATGGTCACCCCCATGTTGGGGTGAGTGATGCCGCAGACCGTGATCTTGAACACGCGGTTGGATTGCACAGCCTGTTGCACCAGGCCGATCTGACGGCTTCTGTAGGCATCTTGGCCAGCCTTGCTGGACCCGCTCGAGTTGATCTGAGCGATATCCATCCCTGGCACCAGCCAGCGGCAGAGCTTCAGCATCATCGCTCATCCCTGTTCAGGCCTCCTATCGCCTGAGACCCAGGCATCGTGCTCGCACTGAGCAGAGGCTTGGCAGCGCCCGTCCAGTCAATCCTTACTGGACGTTCGTCGCTGCAAGAAATTATTCATTCGTTCCCCGCCCGGACCCCGCTTACACGCAGTGATCCGTGTGACGTGCCGTGCGCGCCCTCTGCGCACTCGTAGCACGTTGCGCCGGTTCCCAGTGTCGTAGCGGATAGCTTTGGCGGAGGTCCGCTGACCGCATTCGTAGATCCTCATCATGATCCCCAGTTCTGAATCCGGGGCGCTCTCGCGCGTCCTTCTCCAACCCCCACTACGGTCGCACTGGCCGCGAACTCTACTCGCACTGCTTTCCCTGTTCATGCTGCTACTCACAGCTGACGGGGCGTTGGCTCACGCGATCGCCGAAGGCGACAAGGGCTACATCCAGGAAATATCTGGAGTAAATCTGATCGCATTCGCCTATCTGGGCGCAAAACACATGGCCACCGGCTATGACCACATCCTGTTCCTCCTGGGCGTGGTGTTCTTCCTGTACCGGATGAAGCATGTCGCGCTGTATGTGACGCTGTTCGCGATCGGGCACTCCACAACGATGCTGCTGGGTGTGCTGTTCAACGTGGGCATCAACAGCTACCTGATCGACGCGATCATTGGTCTGTCTGTGGTCTACAAGGCCCTGGACAATCTGGGCGCCTACCAGCGTTGGTTCGGCTTCCAGCCAAACACAAAGGTTGCGACGTTGATCTTCGGCCTGTTCCACGGCTTTGGTCTGTCAACCAAGATCATCGAGTACGACATCTCACCCGATGGTCTGTTGCCCAACCTGCTCGCGTTCAACGTCGGCGTGGAGATCGGCCAGATCCTCTCGCTTGGCGCGATTCTGATCGCAATGGGCTACTGGCGCCGCACGCCCAGCTTCTTCAAGCACGCCTACACCGCCAATGCCGCCATGCTCTGCGCCGGATTCATTCTGATCGGCATGCAGCTCACTGGCTACTTCGTTTCCTGACT
>WLWG01003610.1_pt1 | contig 10273 bp, 10 predicted proteins | sample 6712871 | NCBI WGS metagenome assembly WLWG01 (sample SAMN12718693, study PRJNA515312) | sponge metagenome | isolation source: marine sponge | host: Mycale hentscheli | place: New Zealand: South Island, Marlborough, Capsize Point | collected 2003-05-01 | reverse complement strand
GCAAGAAAGTTCTGCGACGAAAACGGAATCGAGATAGAAATTCCAGAGCTAGATAGCGAGACGACGGATGTCGCTATTAGAAGAGGCAACATCGTCTTAAATATAAAAGATATTGAATCTGAAAGCGCCCACATCAAGAAATTATTCAGAAAAATAGCAATAATGACACATCCAGATAAACTTACCAAACTCGATGACTACGAACGAGAGAGAAAGACAGAACTATTCCTAAAAGCACGAGAAGCGGCAGAGGCAGGCAAATGGTTCGCCTTAGTGGAAACCGCCAACGCACTGGGCATCCAGACTCCAAAACCAGATGAAGAACAGATTGATTTATTGAATTCAGAGTCGGATAGTATTGATAAAGAGATAGAAGACATAGAGGCAACATACGCTTGGCTAATGTATACCTTGAATACAGATGAACAACGAAAGTTACTCATGACTACTTATCTCAAGGTTTTAGGCGTTCATTTCGGCGAAGATACATACTGACATCTATTTATAAGAGCAATGACATTTAAAAAGTTCAAAAATACAGACATTTTTCACAACACTCTTGAGATGAACCCAAGTTACGACTTCGTGGTTTACGACGGAAACATCTATCTCAATAACGCCAGCGGCGATGTTGACTTGTACGATGGACTAAGTGGATCATATCCATATATCCCCAAGTCCAGCGATAAATTGTCTTTTAAGAGTATGTCCAGTAGCTCATTTTCATTGATTGCTGACGGAGATTTATTAACAGGCTCCTATCCACAGACAGCAAGCATAACCCGAGAATACATAACTTCCCCTGCCGCAACTATAACAGGAACGGCGAACCATTTAAACTCACTACAAAACACGCGTAACTATTACAGAACAATGAGCGAGTATTATAATTTTGACTATTATACGGGAAGTGCGGCAGTCAACCTAATAAGCATTCCGTCAATAGTCTTTGGCAGAGCCATCAAGAAAGGCACAGTAGAAATGAACTTCTATGTTAGTGGAACTCTAATTGGACAATTAAAAGACAGCAATAGGAACGGAGAACTTATCCAAACCGAAGGAGTGGGAACTGGACAAGTAGCAGGTGTCGTACTGTATAACGAAGGATTCGCACTCCTGACAGGAACTTACGACATTGGCAATGGCTTCCCTGGCGAGAAGTATAATAGTGCCACACTTGTAACCGCTTCGTGGGCAAACTACGGCTCAGGAATGAACGACGGGCTCACGGGAACTGTTGTACCTTCCTCAAGCTTCGGACTATCTTTTGACGGAACAACAAAAACGCAGACACTCACTCTTCTTGCGCACGCAGAGAAGGGAGAATACAACCACTCAAATAATCCAACATATAAATCATACGGACAGAACATAACACCTCAGTCGTCAAGTATGAGATATGTTGAGCAACGAGAACTAACAATAAAGAATGTTGTCTCGTCTTCTTTCTCCGACACGGACGCGGACTTTCACAAGACGACATACATTTCTTCCGTCGCAATATACGACGAACACAAAAACCTCATAGGAATAGCAAAAGTTGCCACACCTATCCGCAAGGACGAGAATACAGAATACAGTATCCGCATGAAGTTAGATATTTAGGACAATCATGAAAGTATTAGGGCTTGATATAAGCACCACGAAAATAGGCATTGCCTTGTTTGACGACGAAGAACTCCTCGTTAGTGAAGTAATAAAGCTGAAATCAAGTATGACGCTGGAACAAAGAGCGCACATTTTTGAAGAAAAGATGTTGCAGCTTGACGACAAGCATGTTATAATGGATATATACATAGAGGCACCAGCAATGATGTTCGGAGGTGGGCGCACAACAGCAAACACAATGGCGAAGCTCCAAAGGTTTAACGGAATGACGAGCTACATCGTCAGCAGCGTATTCGAAATAGAGGCGCTCCAAATAAACCCGCTCTCCGCTCGATCAGCGCTGGGCATAAAGATGCCGAGAAAACTACCAAACAAAGAGAAGAAAAGATTTATTATAGACTGGGTAAAAGAAAAATACGGAGACGACTTCAAATACGACATCACGAGACAGGGCAATCCTCAACCTGGAACGGACGACAGGGCAGATGCTGTTGTAATAGGACTGGCAGGACAAATAATAAGCGAAAGAGAAATAAAATAAAACTCTTGACACTACCCTCTGTCCGTGTTATATTGTAACTATGGAAGGGAAAAAGTATAGAATAGTTGCCGACATTCTCGGCAGCAACTATAAGTCGGGTTCGGAACACCTGTTTCATTGTCCGTACTGCAAAGACGACACCAAGAAGAAGATGTCCGTCAACATCCAGAAGAATGTAGCGAAGTGCTGGGTGTGTGGTTCTACTACGAAAGATATACGACGCCTCGTCCGCCGCTTTGGAAACTTCGTACAACTCGGAGAATGGGACAAGCTAACTAACCGAACAGACATCAACGACTTTGACAACCTGTTCGCAGAGCCAATCAGCGATGACGAGATAGTAAAACCAATAGACCTTCCAGAAGGGTTCAAGTCGCTCTGCAACGGAACGACACTATTAGACAATTCTCCAATGACATATCTAAGAAACCGAGGCGTAACCGAGCAAGACATCTTGTATTGGAAAATAGGATACACCACCGAAGGCAGATATAGAGGCAGAATAATCATACCATCATTCAACCTCAACGGAGACCTGAACTATTATGTCGCCAGAACATTCACAAACAGCGACTTCAAATACCTCAACCCCCCAGCTTCAAAAGATGTAGTCTTCAACGAACTGCTGCTTGAATGGGACGAGGACTTGATAATAACGGAAGGTGTCTTTGATGCCATGGAAGCAGGACAAAACGCTGTCCCACTGCTCGGTTCTACAATAAGACAGAACTCCAAACTTTTTAAGAAGATAACTCAAAACGACACGCCAATCTTCTTCGCACTTGATCCAGATGCGAGAAAGAAAGAAGATAGAATGATAAAATTGTTCTTGACATATGGGCTGGAAGTGTATAAGATAGATACAACAGGGCACGAAGATGTAGCGGAGATGGGAAGAGAAGAGTTCCTCCGAAGAAAAGAGAACGCCGTTCCAATAACTGGAACAGATTATTTATTAGAATCAGCATTATCTTTTATTTGATAATGCGCAAATAGTATGTTATAATACTATGCAACGAATGCAGAAGAGGGGTTAAATGACGCTAAAAATACTACACGTAAGCGACATACACATACGAAAACTGAAATACCACACGGAATACCGTGAGGTATTCGCACAACTATATGAGAAGGCAGCGGCTGAGAAGCCCGACATCATCCTAAACACGGGTGACACCTTCCACACAAAGACTGACTTGTCAAGCGAGGCAGTCCAAATGATGAGCGAGTTGTTCTCAAACCTCGCAGACATCGCACCGTTCCACATGATATTGGGAAACCACGACATGAACTTGCGTTCTCTCGGAAGACTTGACGCAATCTCACCCGTCGTGGATAACCTGAAGCACCCTAATATCCACTTCCATAAATATTCAGATGTAATATCGCTCACTAAAGACATAGATATGCACATCTTATCTATCGTAGATCCTGACAACTGGACAAAGACGCCCAACAAGAAAAAGACAAACATTGCAGTTTATCACGGCTCAGTAAAGGGCGTCAAGACTGACATGGGTTGGGCGATGGAGCACGGAGACATAGACATCTCCGAGCTAAACAAATACGATTTCGCCCTCCTCGGCGACATTCACAAAACAAACCAGATGGTAAATAGCAACCCTCGCTTTCGCTATCCAGGTTCACTTGTCCAGCAGAACCACGGAGAAACCAACGACAAGGGCTTCATCGTCTGGGAAATAGAAAATAAAGACTCATACGGCGTCCGTCACTGCGTTCTAGAAAATCCAAAACCCTTTGTTACCATCATTTTGACGAAGACAGGCAGACTCCCAAAGAACGCCAAGGTGAAGGACGGAGCACGCCTCCGTCTCGTATCAAATGCCAATATCTCTCTTGATGCTATGCGACGGGCAGTAGATGTCGCCCGCCACCGCTTCAATCCCGAGAGTGTATCATTCTTGAGCAGAGCAGGCACAGGTAAAGACGATGGAGATTCAACTCCGTTCATCAAAGAAAATCTGAGAGATATCAATGTACAAAACAGAATGATAAGGGAACATCTCGGAGACTATGAATTAGAAGACGAGGTGTTGGACAGAGTTGTTTCCCTCAATACCAAATATAATTCCATTGTTGAGAGCGAAGAAGAGGTTGCGAGAAATGTAAACTGGAAACTTGATACTTTTCAGTGGGACAACTTGTTCAACTACGGTGAGGAGAATTCAGTAGACTTCTCAAACCTCACAGGCATCGTTGGCATCTTCGGAAAGAACTATTCTGGAAAGTCGAGCATTGTTGACGCCGCACTCTACACTCTATTCAACTCAACATCTAAAAACGAGCGCAAGAACTTAAACATAATAAACCAGAACAGAGAACTCGGAATGGGGCGCATTGGCTTATCTATTGGAGACAGGCAGTTTGTTGTTGAGCGAACAAGTGAGAAATATGTCAAGAAGTTGAAAGGCGAAGAGACTATGGAGGCGAAAACCAATGTAGACTTCACGGAGATAGACGCTCTCGGAAACGAGATAATAAGCCACAACGGGATGACGAGAGCGGATACCGACAAGAACATACGCAAGATGCTCGGAACTCTTGACGATTTCCTACTAACCTCAATGGCATCTCAGTTGGATAGTCTCACATTCATCAAAGAGGGTTCAACTCGGAGAAAAGAGATTCTAGCGAAGTTCCTTGATCTTGAAATCTTCGATAAGAAATATAAACTCGCCAAAGACGACGCATCCGATATGAGAGGCGCTCTAAAAAGATTGGAAGACAAGAACTTTGACGAAGAAATGGAACAAGCGAGTAAAGAACTCGCCATCAGCGACGAAGATATAGTCACAAACAAACAAAGATGCAAGGATTTTGAGGAGAAGACTCTATTGTTCGAGGCAGAACTACAAGACTTGGAGAATAAAATATCCTCCATTCCAGTCAACATTATCGACATCCACGACTATCGGAACAAGTTGAAGACTAAGACAGCAGAATCAGCAATCCTATTGGAGGAAAATGAAGCGAGCGCCACAAAGAAGAAAGAAAATGAAGAACTTGTTGTAAAGCTTGTTGACTTCTTAGACAAATACGACATAGAAAACTTGAGAAATAAAAAAGAAGAGGCGACAAACAAAGAAAGCGAGAAAATAGAAGTAGAAAACTCTCTCAAAAACGCAGAAAAGGATGTTATGGCGGCAAACAATAAGGTAAAGCTGTTAGACGAAGTTCCTTGCGGAGACAAATATACCTCGTGCAAGTTCATTTGCAATGCACACACGGCAAAAGAAGTTCTGCCAAGCCTGAACGAACAAGTCTCAGAACTCCGTCAGCAAGGTGAAGACATCTTAAGTCAACTAGATGCACTCGAAGCAGATAAAGTGGACGACTATCTGTCCAAATACGACGCCCTTGTCAATCGAAGAGCGGCAGTCGAAGGAGAAGTATCTGTTTTATCTCTTCAAATAGAGGGAAACATTTCCAAGATAGAAGTCATCAGGCACGAAATAGAGGATATCGAAAAGCACATTGAGATTTATGAAGTAAATAAAGATGCCATTGAGAATCTCGAACACCTCGTCTCTGATAAGAAAAAGATGGCGAGAGACTTAGTAAAAATAAAGAAAGAACACGATGATTGCATGAACGATTTGAACGACTTGTTTATGGCGCATGGCTCATATGAACAAAAGTTACAAAACATCGAAGAGCAGAAAGCAGAACTGGCAGACTTGCGAGAAGAATATTCAGCTTATGACTTGTTCACTAAGTGTATGCATTCCAGCGGAATCTCATACGACATCATCAAGAGGAAGCTTCCAGCGATAAACGAAGAGATAGCAAAAGTTCTAACCAACATCGTTGACTTTGAAGTCTTCTTTGAAAACGATGGACGCAGACTCAATGTTTATATCAAGCACCCAAGGCACGAGCCCCGTCCGATAGAACTCGGTTCAGGCGCAGAGAAGACAATCGCTTCAATGGCAATCCGCCTCGCTCTTTTACATGTAAGCTCGCTCCCATCTCCGTCAGTATTCATACTTGACGAGCCTGGAACAGCCCTCGATGCGGAGAATTTAGAAGGTTTCGTAAGGATATTGGAGATGGTAAAGTCTTATTTCAAGACTGTAATTCTAATATCTCATCTCGACTCTCTGAAAGACTGCGTTGATCATGTCATATCCATCGAAAAGGAAAATGGTTTTGCCAAAGTTGTTGTCTAATACTATTTATAGAAATACTACGGAGGTAATATGACTATGAAAAGATTAATGGACAAGGCTCTAAACAAGTTTATTTCAAGGAAACTACTAACATTTTTAATAGCAACAGGGCTAATGTACCAAGGAAGTCTCGAAAGCGAGCACTGGGTATGGGTAGCGGTCTGTTATATCTCTGGACAAGCTGCCGTTGATGTAGTTGCTATGCTAAAGTTCGGAAAGAGTGAATGATACTTGCACTAACTAAAGCTTGGGTGTGGACTAAACACCATTGGAAAATAGTAGCAATCTCAGCTTGGACGCTATTCGTATGGCTAATGTCTCGCAAAAATGTAGCGATGTACAAGAAGATACTTGAGAACACTATCGACAATTATAAGAAAGAGATGGAAGTTCTGCAAAATAGTAACGAAAAAGAGAAAGAACAGACTCAAGAAGCGCTCAAACTAAGAGACGAATCATTGGCGAGACTAGAAAAAGAGTTCGAGAATAGAGAAGAAACGCTCTCATTGGACAAGAGGGCAAGATACTTAGAACTATTAGAAACTCTTTCAGACAATCCAGAGGAAGCAAACAGGGCAATAGAGGAAGAGTTCGGATTTACATATGAAGAATAGAGCAATATCCCAGATACTGGCAGTAACATTATTTTCAGCCACACCCGCATTCGCCCAAGACACTCCAAGATATACTCATTTGGACGAAGGCGAAACAGCGCCCTTCGCAGGAACCCTATTTAATCCAGCGGCAACCGCACAATTATTGACAGATAGTCAGTATTCTTTTGAGGAATGCGACTTGCGAGTTGAATACGAAATAGCGAGAACCACGGCAAATATGCAGTTCCAAGTAGACAGTCTACAAATAAGTTATGACTCTCTTGATGAAAGGCACAACCTATTAATGGAAATCAAGAACGACGAAATAGACACCTATAGGGAACTTGCACTCGAACAGCCAAATAAAAACAACCACTGGTGGATGGCAGGCGGTGTCGTCGCAGGAATAGGACTTACATTGGGAACACTATTCGCCGCATCGGAGATAATGAAATGAGCGAGAAGTCAGATCCAAACTACGAAGTAAAGATAGAGAAGGCAATATCCGACAAGTATGGAGACGAAGCAGTTCAGCATCCATCAAAGAACTGGAACGAGGAAAAAGAGCAGGATTATCTCGAACAACTGAAGGAACTCGCCTCAAAAGTAAAAAGATTGACGGAAAAGACTGAAAAAATGGAAGTCCAAGGCGTTTTGATATCAAAAAAACTACTTAATAAAGATAGCAATAGGGTTTGCTCTGTTTGTGATGTCTATTCCTTTGATAGAAGGGATGATGTTTATATGAGCAAGTTCGGTTGTTGTAACAAATGTCACATCCAATGGATTGAGGGCAGAGAAAAGCGCTGGACAGAAGGATGGCGTCCAAAAAAGGAAAATAAATAAATGGCTACAGTTTTAGACATCGTAAGAGACATCTCACAAGCAGCGGCAAACGCTAACGACGGATCACACGACGAACGTTTCGCATTAGACGGCGAAGCGAAGAAAGTGGGATTGAAGAGAGAAGAGGGCGATGCTCTCAACGACTCTCGCGTCATTGACGGATTCGGCGTGAACATCAGCGGAAATCTACTCAATATCAATTATCAAAGTGACATCAGGCTCAAAGATGTATACGCTGGCAATATTGAAGAAGAAGTTGAAGATATGATTGAAAAAGTTGCAAGCTTTATCAAGAAAGAATATAAAAAGATAACAAAAGATGCCTTGAATCTAACCGCAGTAGGCGAAGTAGAAGTAATGGTTCAGAACACATCTCGTGTCAGAGCTTTCGTAAATGGAAACAGATCTTACAAGGTTGGAAATCTAAGTGATGTTATGCCAGTTGGCGAACCATCTCAAGACAGACTTGAAAAGTCTTTCAAAGATTTCTTGGCTCTTGGAACAGATAAGTGATGTATAGATGTCGTTTCAGCTTACAAAGAATGAAATACTAAAAGAGATACTAAAAAGCGGAAAAGATCCGACATACTTCATAACAAACTATGCGAAGATTGCCCACCCACTTGAGGGGCTTCTTCCATTTAAGCTTTACGACTTCCAAGAGGATCTCGTAAAGAACTTCAACGATCATCGCTTTAACGTAATATTGAAAGCCCGCCAGTTGGGTATCTCAACCACGACTGCTGCCTACATCGCTTGGATGCTTCTTTTTCACAGAAACAAGAACGTCCTTGTCGTCGCAACCAAGTTCCAAGTTGCTTCTAACCTCGTCAAGAAGGTGAAGCACATTATGAAGAACTTACCGCCTTGGATGCAAATAGCGTCAATAGATATCGACAACCGAGCATCGTTTGTCCTATCAAATGGTTCGGAAATAAAAGCATCAGCAACATCAGCAGACGCTGGACGTTCTGAAGCACTCTCGCTCCTTGTCGTAGATGAGGCTGCTCACGTTGAAGGAATGGACGAAATCTGGACAGCACTATATTCCACCCTATCAACAGGTGGGCGCTGCATTGCCCTATCTTCACCCAACGGCGTTGGAAACTGGTTCCACAAAGCGTGCGTTGACGCTCAGGCAGAAGAAAACGATTTCTACATGACTACTCTCCTGTGGGATGTGCATCCCGACAGAGATCAGAAGTGGTTCGAGAAAGAGACAAAGAATATGTCTCGCAGAGCAATCGCACAGGAGTTGGAATGTTCCTTTAATATGTCTGGAGAGACAGTCATCCACGGCGACGAGATATCAAGATTAGAAAGCGAAATGACAGAGCCTGAATATAGAGTAGGGTTTGACAGGAACATATGGATTTGGGAAAAAGCCCAACAAGAGAACAACTATCTGATAACTGCTGATGTAGCACGAGGCGACGGAAAAGATAACTCAACATTTCACATCATTAAGTTAGAAACTATGGAAATCGTCGCAGAGTATCAAGGAAAGCCATCACTAGATGTCTATTCAGAGATGCTATTCAGCACTGGAAAAGACTACAACAACGCAATGATAGTCGTAGAAAATAACTCAGTTGGATATACAGTTCTTACAAAGTTGAAGGAACTGTGTTATACTAATATATACTACTCAATGAAGTCAACTCACGAGTATGTTCCACAGGTTCAAGCGGAAAACATGTCCAACACTGTCTTGGGATTCTCGACAACATCGAAAACTCGCCCTATTATCATAGCAAAGTTGGAAGAGTTTATCCGCAACAACCTAATTACTATTCGCTCCAAGCGAGTAATAAACGAACTAAGGACATTTATTTGGAACAATGGGCGTCCAGAAGCAATGAGAGGATACAACGATGACTTGACAATGGCGCTCGCTATTGGATGCTATGTTCGAGACATAGCTTTTGAAGCAGGAAAGGTAGAACAAGAATACCGAGAAGCATTCGTCAACTCAATGTTTGTAGCAACTACGAGAATAAACAATCAGATAAAAGGGCAAGAAGGCTACCGAAAGGAAACAAATATGGATTCGGAGCAACGTCAAGCAGCGGATTTGGCGCAACACTTCGGCTGGCTTTACAAGGGATAATATAACATGGCAAATAAAAAAAGCAACCCAAAAAACAATCAATCAGCTTTATTCAAGCAGTTGACTCGCCTTCTCTCTGGTCCACTGGTAAACTACCGAACCCAGACAAGCAGAAAACTATCAAGAGTTCAACTAGACAAATTCAAGTTCCAGTCCGCATCTGGACTAAACTTCAAGAAAGCAAACTACAACCCGTTTGAGCAACTCAGCACCGCTATTATGGCGAATCAAATGCGTGCCGAGCGCTACCAAGATTTCGAGCAAATGGAGTACACTCCAGAGATAGCATCTGCAATGGACATTTACGCAGACGAGATGACTACATCATCAGACTTATCTCCACTTCTATCCATCAAATGCCAGAACGAAGAGATAAAAGCAG
>WLWG01003608.1_pt1 | contig 10276 bp, 13 predicted proteins | sample 6712871 | NCBI WGS metagenome assembly WLWG01 (sample SAMN12718693, study PRJNA515312) | sponge metagenome | isolation source: marine sponge | host: Mycale hentscheli | place: New Zealand: South Island, Marlborough, Capsize Point | collected 2003-05-01 | reverse complement strand
AAAAGAATATGTAATAGCGCCTTATGTTTCAGATTCAGGATCAGAAAGAATTTGGTTTGCTAATTATAAATGGACAGGAAAAGCACAGAAAAAAGGAATGTCCGTAAAGATAGCAATAGAGATAGGGCAGCAAGAATGGGTCAAAGTTAATTGGGAGGGCAAAAGAGGTTTTGTCACCAGGAAGCCTGGCGCAGCATTAGAAAAAGAACCTAAATTCTCAACACTTAATGACGCAAAATTAATTGAGTTAGTTTTTGATGATCGAATAATTACAGACTCTAAGCATGAAGCGGTTATCAGGAATTGGAACGGTAGTTAATTATGACAAAAGATACTTTCATAAATTCGTTTGGTGAAAAGATGATTAGAGAGAAACCTAGTGATCCACCAGAACCAACAATCACAATAACTAAAAGTGAATTAGAACAAATCAAAGATAGTTTTAAGGTTCTTTATTCAGATGTAGACGGAATGACCGATCACGATTCAATAAGAGATTACATGAACGACGAAGAGTGGATTATGGTCAATGTTATTAGCGATAGATTCCAAACAGAAAAAGAACTGAATTTAAAATTAAATGAACTAACAGAAAGGCTAAATAAAAATGGTGTGGAAGAGAAAGAAAATAAGACAGGAACTAACGGTAAATGAAGTTTTTAAATTATATTCTAAATGGGTTTTCAAGGGTCCTGAGTGTGGACGCAGAATTCCTATTCGATTTGACTGGGACAATCCCCCAAAGGGTGTTGTGTCTAGTATTTCAAGATATCAAGACAGGCGATAAATTTAGATATTGGGTTGATAAACAAAAGCACGTCCCCCACTTCTTTGATTATGAAAATGTTTTATTAGTTTCTTTTAATGCTACTGCTGAACACGGATCATTTTTAAATTTATTACACGGACAACCTAAAAATATGTTCGATTGTTTTGTAGAAAATAAATGTTTGTATGGTCCGTTCTTAGCAAAAAATAAAACAGGTCTTATCGATACATGTAATAGATATAATATTCCGTCTATTTCAAAGGAACAAAAGGATCGAGAACTTGATGTAATTTTAAGAAGAAACGAACACCAGGGAAAGCCTTTTGAATATACTTTAGAAGAGCAAGAACGGATCTTAGACTATTGTCAAAGTGACGTTGAAGAAAATGCTAAACTTTTTATAGCCCAGGTAAATGATATCGAACAAAAGAATAATTTAAAAACAGATGAAGACTTTAATAAGAAGTTATGGGAGATTTGTTTTAGAGGTTATAGTCAAGGGTCCATATCCAAGATTGAAAGAAACGGAATTCCTGGTGACCTGAAACTTGTTAATGATTTTAGAGATCATTGGCATAACGTAAAAAATAAAATTATTAGCCAAAGAAATAAGAAGTTAAATGTTTATACAGATGACAATAAATTAAATAAAAAATTATTTAATCAACTTGTTTTAAAGTGTGGATTAGGCAACCGATGGCCATTGTTGAAGAGTGGTGATTATACATCCAAGAGTGAGATTGTTGAAAGGTTTGAACATGAACACGATTTAATAAAAGAATTTAGGCAGCTAAGTAAATTAGTTAATCTTACAAGGTTAGGTTTTTTCGATCCAAGTAATGATGGTCGATTACGTTGCAGCTTAAATGGGTTTGGATCTATCACAAGTAGATCTCAACCATCTTCTGCTAGAAATCCATTAGGTGCGGGAAAGTGGGTAAGGAATTTTATTAAGCCTGGATGGGGACACGAATTATTTTATTTAGATTACAAAGCACAAGAGCCAGCGATCCAAGGTTATTTATCAGGGGATGAAAAATTAATAGAAAATTATAATAGCCCAGATATTTATATTACTACTGCAATACAACTAGGAATTATCACCGATCCAAATGCAACGAAAGTATCTCACAAAGCACAAAGGGATGTTGTTAAAGAATTATTTTTAGCAAATACTTATGGGATGGGTGAAAGACAATTAGCAATCCGTCTTGGTTGTTCGAGAATAAAGGGACGTCTTTTTCTAAATAAGTTTAAAAAATTATATAAAGGTTATTTTAAAGCTAGAGAAAATTGGATTAATGGATCTGCTATTACAGGACATTTAAGATCCCCTCTTGGATGGCAGCGATGGATCCTAGGAAATAAAAAATGGAAAGATGGAAACCGTGTGAGTATTACGAACCAATTAAAAAATTTTATCATACAAACAACAGGGGCAGATATCCTGAGAAAAGCTTGTCAAAAGCTATTGGATAATCACATAAAAGTCGTAAGCACATTACATGACGCGGTATTAATTGAAGTGTTTAAAAATGATCTTAAACAAAAGGATCTTGCAAAACATTTAATGGAACAGGCAGCAGTTGAAGTTGTTGGAGGCATTATAAAAGTTGATGAAGAAAGGATCAGCAGTAATTGGGCCCAGGATGATAAGCACCAGGAAATATTTGATGAGATCTTCAAAGAGATCGAAGAATACAAAGCTGCTAACGATCTGACACCTCGACTACTAACAACAGGATAGCAGCGCCCTATATATTAATAAATGTATTTATGAATAATAATAATATAAATAATATTAGTACCGATGACAGGGAAGACCAGAAATATAATTGCAACTTTAAAGGAGATGTAAATTTTATTATGGGTCCATTATCAATATATCAATTTAACCAATTCGCTGATTACGGATTATGCGCAGTAAGATTATTTCAATACATAAGAACTAAACAAGGTTTAACTTATGGATTTAAAAAAGAATACAAAGGCAAAGACACTAGTCACTTGTTTGTATATGTAGATAATAAAAATCTTTATGATTGGTTCGGATTACACCAACCAACTAAATGGAAGTTATTGAAAAAACTTTCAGACGATGGATTACTAGAATATGAAACTAGAGGTCCAGGAAAAATGCCCCTTGTTAGAATTTTATCACCTAAAAAGAAAATCAATTAATCCCGTCCCGTTTAGCCACCCTGAGTTGGCCGCGGTATTGGAAGTAAGGAATAAACTTTTTATGGATGAGATATATAGATTAACTTCTAGTGAATATGCAAAACTGCTTGATTTATCTAACGAAGCGTTGAGATCAAGAAGAAGACGAAACCTTGAGGATGGAAATTTTAAAAAAGTTGGGAAAGAATATTTTTGGAAGACCCCTGTCCGAGGCCGTCCTGACATGGTAGTAGCCGCAGCAAATGACCGTGGTCCAAAAGCCCTGTTGCCTGTTGCCAAAAGCCTGAAACGTAAAAGACGAAGAGGTGCAATGAAGACAGGTGATACAAACTATCATAATGCACCGAACGGATGGCAGCTTGAACAATTAAATAGGATCAGGGCTCTAGGAAAAATTAGAGAAGAACTTGGCGACGATGTTGTTGATGAGTTGGCGCCTGAAATGTTTGAACTAGCAAAAAAGAAATTAGCAGCAAAGAAAGAAAAGGATTTTAAAAAGGAATTAGCCAAAGCAGAAAGGCCGCCTGGTGATAGGATTATTGGCCTTGATTATACGCCCAAGAAATATGGGACAATGTTAAGTGCTAGGGGGTTAAAGAATGCAGACGATAAAAAGCACCAATTATTATTGAGAAAAGACCACCAAAAACATGGTGTTAAATACATTAATAAGTTTGATATGGAGGGGCGATTATATAGATCAAATCAGCTAGATTTTTCAGATAGCGGAAGTGGTGGGACTAGGTTTGGTTCAGGCAATAATTCTTATTATGATATTGCACCACCTACTAACGATGGATCAGTAAGTTTCAACGAACGGGATTTACCACCTGATGATAGAGATCCAATTTTCAAAAATAAAATTCAGGAAAGTATCTATCGATTGAAAAAAAATAAATAACATTTATATTAGAACTATTAATAATATTTCTTTTGAATCCTTGTCTAAAAATTTAAAAGATACGTAATCCTGGTTTGGAGCCCATTCAAACCAGGATTTTTAATTTCTAATTCCTGGTTCCTGATTCTAGATTGCTTTTACTTGTTTAGCGTTTGCGTGATAACAAGTTTTACAAATGCTGCCGGTTGAGTATTCAAACTCGGAAAACATTATTGTGAAGTCGGTCCTTGCAATCTCAGTTCTATCACCACCACAAAATATACATCGATCGTGGCTTGCATTTTCAAAAACTGATTTGTGATTTTCTTTTCCTGTCCCTCTATACCAAGCCATAAAATTTTTCGTAAAATATTTTTTCTTTCATAAAAATTTTTATAATATTTTTTTTAGGTTAGGTACTTAAAACTTTATTTTATTCCCAGAAAGTTTTGGGTCCCTTTAAGTGTCTATTTGTTAGTAAAGTATGACATATAATCTAAAGGTTAATCTATTTAAGGGATATCGATTAATCGAATTTTAAGCACGTTTAAGACTCCACCAGGACCCCTATCGACTAGTGAGTCATGGCGAACTGAGGCGAGCAACAGCGAGCCTCCTAGAGCTTATTCTTGCAAAAAATCAGAGTTAAAAATCCGCATAAAGACTCAACTATTTAAAAACAAATTGCATTTATAAATTGTATAAGTGATGATTGCAGTTGTTGATTTATTTAACTTTTTATTTTTCAGGTGTAGTGATTTTGTAGTGATTACTACAAGAGCAACTTGACGTGGTTATATAAGTAAGTAGTATCAACAGTATTGATAGGTTTGTTAGTTATGCTTTTTGACTTCGGATCAGGAGGTTCTGGGTTCGACTCCTAGCAGGCGCGCCACTAAAAACAAGTGTCTTCTTACATTTCCTATCATTAGAAAGAAAAAATATGATTAGAACATCGGAGAACGAAGAACATACAAAGGAAGAAAGTAGAACTCTTTGTAGTGATTTTGTAGTGATTGGTAATTACCCACCCAATGCGTTCGGTTTATGTTCTGTGGATTGCATTTTTTCTTTTTGAAAATAAATAGAAACTAAACAAGGAGAAAACATGGGCAAGAAATCAAGAGCAAAAAATCTAACTGACGCAATTTGTAAAAGCTTAAATCGACTAGATAAAAGATATTATAAACCTGGAGATTATCCTGGGCTAGAATTTTGGGTTATGCCAAGTGGTATTAAAACGTGGATCTTCCAATACCGAGTAAAAGGAAAAAAATATCCATACAGAAAAAAGATTGGAAACTATCCTGTCATTGGAGTGGTTGAGGCATTTAACAGAGCAAAAGAATTATCAACAAAAATTTATAATGGTGATGATCCTAAAGAGGCTGAAAAAACTGACATATTAAACATGCAGCTAGGTGCAGCATTGAGAAGTTATTATCAGGAAGAATTAACAGTTGTAAATCAGTATTCGATTAAAACAATCCAGGGAATAAAAGGTGTATTTGGACCCTGGGTTTTTAGAAATACTTACGATCAAGATATTTTAAATCGATTAAGTAAAACAGAGGATCTACAATATAAAAAACTCTCATCTATTACGCCGAAGATGTTTAAGAATTTATTTAATGTTGTTAGTTCCAAGTCCCCAATTCAAGCCAATAGGTTGCAATCATATTTACGTAAGTTTTGGTATGACTTTGTTAAGACTCCAGACAATCCATTTTTTCTAAAGAAGAAATATAAAAATACAGAAAATGTTTATCTAGATTATTTAGATCAAACAGAACTCCAACAAGTGATGGGAATTCTAGTTAAGAAAGATGATAGATCAGGAAGATTAAATTATAATTATTATAGTGAAAATCGCCTGAATCCTGTTTCCTGTTTACTGCTTGCATTTCTATTGACTACTGGAAGACGTTTAAATGAGGCTAGCTCATTAACTTGGGACCGGTTTAAGCAAGGTGAAAATCCCAGATTAGAATTAGCAAAAACTAAAACCTCCAAGAAGAATAATAAGCTTGTGTTTAAATTGGGTGATGCAGCAGTTGATATTTTACAATTAATTGAGAGAGATAGATTAAATAATCCCGAGTCTTATTTCTATTTTCCGATTGGTGATGAAAGAAATAAATATATCTTTCCGTCAAAAGCTTATGGAAGAAAAATAAAAGGAGGAACTTCCAAGAACTTATATCTTCTAGATCCAGGAGCTACTTGGGGTAGTGCATTAAAAATGGGAGGAGTTGCCAGACATATGAAGATCCACTCAACACGTCATTCGTTTGCTACAAATTTTTATAGAGAAACGAAAGATTTAAAAGCACTTGCAGAAGCTTTAGGAACTACAGAAGCGCAGGCGTCGAAGTATGCAAAACTTGATGAGTCTGTTGTTGTGGGAATTAATAAAATTAAATTCTTTAAAGATGAAAAGCCAATCTTGAAACAAGTGAATTGAGTCTGGTTCTTGATTCTTGTTTACTGTATAAGGTTTGAATGGGCAAAGACAAATGGGCAGGGTTAATTAATTATTTAAATTCAACAGACGCAAAACCTGAAAGCGTTTTAAATCTTGTTAAGAACACCTGGAAACCGAGAGGTAAATCAAAAGTTAAAACTGATGATTTTAATATTGTACGGAGAGCTTGGACCTTAATGGTTGTACATGGTATTTATAATAAACATGGGACACCCAAAAAAGAATTGAAGAAAGTGACAATCACAAACCAGATTTTATATTTTGTAGAAAGCGCAGGATATAAAATTAATTATAATTTATTTCACCCTGTTAAGAATAAAAACAAAACAGAATGGGTGGAGAATGGCAGCAACCCATATAGTAAAATAGCCCTAGGACAGCACGCGAAAAACTGTCGTAAATTGTGGGATAGTGCTAAAGGAAAAGAAATTAGAAAAAGTTTTAAAAATACAAAAGGTAAAATTCCAATTACATTTAAAGGTGAATTGAATCCTTTATTTGATCTTTAGTATCTACCGACCGCGTTCGGTGTATCACCCCTATATTGTTTAATAGATTTATTCACATAGATACAATCTATGAAAACAAAAAACATAATCGACAAAATTAAATCTTTTGGAGTTGAAAAAGAAATGCCTGGACGTGGCGATCTTTCCGAAAAAGAAACATTAATCAAACTCGCGTCCGAAACTGCAGCAGAAGAAAAAGAATTAGCTGACTTTGGAGATATGGAATATGGGAATGCTCTAAAAGAATTCTTAAAAAATAATCCTGACAAAACCGAAGAAGATTTTATTGATGCGATCAGAAGAATCCAAATGTCTAGCGGTGGGAAAGTCATAGATTTTTCAAAATATAAAAAAGATAACGATTGGCACAAAGGAATTAGAAAATTAAATTTATCATCACTACTAGGTGGTGACAAAACTCTAGACTCATTAACAGAATCAGAACGTGAAGCTGTAAATAATTTATTAAGACTTACGCTTGGTGGAAAGGATTAATGAAGATCAAAGAATATCAGCAGATGATGAAATATTTAACCAGACCTGGAAAACCAAATGACATGGAAATTCAAGTTAAGAAATCTGTAGAAAATAATAAAAATCCTGGATCATTTCAAAAGCTAGTTAAGGAAGATGAAAAGGCAGCTAAAGAAAAAGCTATTAAAGAAAAGGCTGCTAAAGAAAATAAACAAATGATCTTGCCAGGTATGGAACCCCAGAAGAAAAAAGATGTGTCTGATACGTTCGCCAAGAACCTTGTTAAAAATTATAATTTATACGATGCAGAGCCAGGTGGTGAAATGGTTATTAATAACAATGGCCAGATAATGATGGAGTCTGAATTAAAGAAACAATTTGAAAAAGAAGAACTTAAAAAAGAAGAAACTAAATATTTAAAATCAGTTTACCCAAAACAAGCTTCACCAGAAATGGTTGGTAAATTAGCAGAGCGACTTGAACGTAATGCGCAAATGTCGGGTGGCCAAGGTCCATTTACAAAAGTTAAGAAAAAACCTGAAATTAAAAAACCATTTAAACCAGGTAAGACAAGCTATTCAGAATTTAAGATTGATCCAACACCATTTTATAAACCTGAATATATTGAACCAGATCCAAGAGCCCTGGAGTTAGAGGCTAGATTCAAAAAACTTGTAAGAGAGAGCGAAGAAGAAAAAGAGAGAAACGCGAATAGTGGAATAGGTGGCCTTTTAGGTGGGGGAAATAACAATGAATAAATATGAATTTAAATACATGTATGAGGAAGAAGCTAGAAAAAATTCAGAGCTTATAGATGTGCTTGGAAAGAACGCTGATAATATCCAAGACCTACGCGCAGAAATAAAAAAGAAAGATGCAAATATTGATAAGCTGATTGCTAGGTTAAATGACAAAAGAGAAGAAGTTTATAAATTAAAAAACATTATCCAATCACAAACACAAAAGAACTTGGCTGAATATCACTTCCCAAGTGAGGTGGATAATTAATGAGTAATAAAAAATTCATACGACCTAAAGATGTTGAGGATATTTTTTCAATTAAAGTTTCAACATTATCAAAACAGCGACAAGGAAAATACGGCCTGCCTTATACAGTTGTTGGACGTGCGAGGAATGAAAATAGAGGCGGTGTAATTTTATACAACGTAGATGAAATCAATGACTACTTAAACAAGAAAGGTAGATCCACGAAGTATTAACAATAAACAAATAGACAAGGAGAAACAAAAGACATGACTGATGAAATAAATAAAATTAAATTTGATTTTGATTTAGCAAAAACAACAACTCAACAAAGCTTAGAAGTAGAAGACGCTGACGCTAGCGGACAAGAGTATGACGAAGAAAGTCCAACGCAGCATAAATTCGTAAGGTTCAGGGGAAATAGTTGGGACGATTTAGTTAAGGTGCATGGTGTGAAACTATCCGACCCAGATGGTGAAGATGTAAAATATGTTGTTCAAATAAGAGATAACGATGAGTTTCTAAAAGTAAATCAGATGTGTGATTATAAAATAAAAGAATATGTAATTGCGCCTTATGTTTCAGATTCAGGATCTGAGAGAATTTGGTTTGCTAATTATAAATGGACCGGTAAGGCACAGAAAAAAGGAATGTCTGTTAGGCTTGCAATAGAACTTGGCCAAAAAGAATGGGTTAAAGTTAATTGGGAGGGTAAGAGAGGTTTTGTGACTAGAAAGCCTGGCGCTGCATTAGAGAAAGATCCTAAATTTTCAACACTAGATGACAGCAGATTAATCGAATTAGTTTTTGATGATCGAATAATTACAGACGCCAAACATGAGGCAGTTGTAAGAAATTGGAACGGATAATCAGATGGCTAGATACAAACCTACACCAAAAATAAATAGAGCTTTTAAAAAATTAATGGATCTTAATATATTAGCCAAGAAAGATTGGGCATGTTGTCAAACTTGTGGCCATTATGAAATGGACGAACTTCTAAAAGAAAATGGAACTATTTATAGAGGAGATAAAAAAATCCAACTTAAAAACTATGTGTTTTTCCATGACCAGGATCGAGATTGGTTAGAAAGCGATGGCTATACTTATCTTGCTTATGATCTAGATGAAGAAGCCAAAAAGATAGCAATAAAGGTGTTTGCATATTACGGGTTAAATCCTGAATGGGATGGAAACCAAAATAAAAGAATAAAAATAACTGAAAGGAAAGCAAGAAATGGTGAGAGGAAAGAAGAAACTGAAAGAGGAGCTAACGCACAATGAAGTTTTTAAATTATATTCTAAATGGGTTTTCAAGAGTCCTAAGTGTGGACGCGGAATTCCTCACAGATTCAACTGGGACAATCCCCCAAAGAGTGTTGTGTATAGTTTTCAAAGATATCAGAACAGGTGATGATTTTAAATATTGGGTTGATGGTCAAAAACAAATCCCACACTTTTTTGATTATGAAAAATGTTTATTAGTTTCATTTATGGCTACTGCTGAACATGGTGTGTTTTTAAATCTATTACATGGACAACCAAAAAATATGTTTGATTGTTTTGTAGAAAATAAATGTTTGTATGGTCCGTTCTTAGCAAAAAATAAAACCGGTCTTGTTGATACATGTAGTAGATATAATATTCCGTCTATCTCTAAAGAAGAAAAAGATCGGGAACTTGATTTAATATTAAGAAGAAATGAATATGAGGGAAAGCCATTTGATTATTCGCTAGAAGAACAACAACGAATTATGGCTTATTGTAAAAGCGATGTTGAAGAAACTGCAGAACTTTTTATTGCACAAGTAAATGACATTGAGAAAAAGAATAATTTAAAAACAGATGAAGATTTTAATAAGAAGTTATGGGAGATTTGTTTTAGAGGTTATAGCCAAGGGTCCATTGCCAAGATTGAAAGAAATGGAATTCCTGGAGATAAAAAACTTATAAATGATTTTAGAGAAAATTGGCAGTTTGTAAAAGATACAATT
>WLWG01003607.1_pt1 | contig 10278 bp, 5 predicted proteins | sample 6712871 | NCBI WGS metagenome assembly WLWG01 (sample SAMN12718693, study PRJNA515312) | sponge metagenome | isolation source: marine sponge | host: Mycale hentscheli | place: New Zealand: South Island, Marlborough, Capsize Point | collected 2003-05-01 | reverse complement strand
TGTATTTTTACATAAGTATTTAAAGCTAAAAGCTGAGGTATTGTAATTATATTAGGACTTGACATTGTCCATGTTGTAACTCTTCTAATACTTAATTGAGTATTATCTGGTACACCACCAACTGGTAAGTTTTGACTCATTACAAGTGTATCAACACCACCATTGTTTGTTTTTGAAACTATAGTTCCATAATTAAAACCAGTTGATTTATTTACAACGGCAAAAACGTTACCTCCAGTAGCCGCTGTATTAGCTACAATAGTTAAATTAGTTTGACCAGCATTACTTGCTCCGCTAGATAAAGCATCTACATCTGTATTAGCGGGTGTTAATTCTGTCCACACACTAGCATTAAGGCTAGTAAATATTTTAAAATTATTTAAATTATAACCATTTGTTGCTGGATCAGAATAGTTACCATTTCCAACAACTAGATCAGTATTAAATGTACTGGTAAATGTTTGATTAGCATTACCATCTGATGTAAACTGCTGTGATCCAGCGTAATATTGTCTGTTAGTTTCGGTTATTAAACCACCATTAGGTATAGGCATAATTTATTATCTTTGTTGATTTATATTTTCTTGTTGAACTTGTTGACTAGCTACCTGTATAATAGTAGGGTCTTTTACAACAACGCCCGCGTATAGTAATATTTTTAATATTAATTCAGTTTGCTCAGCAGGATGTAATTCAAAATTAAAAGAATCCTGAGCCCTAAATGTGTATTGAGCACCTGATTGAAAACTCCATAATGGAGAAATTGGTCTTCTAATATAATTTACTGACACACCACTGTTTATAGTAGTTGGATAAACTATTATTTGATTGTTTTCGTAAATATATATTGGAGAAGAAGTAGTTGGTGCTGTTAATTTAGAACTAATTAAATGATACAACTCACCTCTATCAACTCTTTGTATTTCTTCTGTTGGCTTGGTACCTCCAGCGTTGTATAAAACTTGACCTAGTCTGTAAAATTGTTTTGGATATATATTAATATCTATTAATATCTATTACCCGAACTTAGTTTTTTAGGTAGATCTGCTAATTTACATTTGACGAGATTCCCCTGTTCTGTTGAATAAACTGCTTGTTGAATCCCAAATTTAAGAAGGGTATCCACACAATGGGAACAGGGTTGAGCATTTACGAGTTGGCCTTGTCTATTGTAACGAATACTATAGACGGTGACCCTTCGCGACTTTCCGCGAACAGACCCGATACTGATGTGGTAGCTGTTTACAGGCATTTATCTCTGCGTGACATGACCGACCCAAATTATTTTGAAGGTAGCGACAACCAGCTAAACTAGAAGCTGCGTGGGCTAAAACTTTTCCCCCTTTCACCAAGGCCACTTTATGACGAAACTCCTGTTTTAAAATCTCCCCATCACAAGTCAAAACAGTTGGTAATTTATACAGATTTTTCATCTCTCTAATTGTCACGATATATTTATCTCATTTACTTCAGTTTCTAAGTCAATTTTTATTTTTCTTTTATTTTCCTTATTTTTCCTTATTTTCTAAAGCGTGGGTTGTTACTAGATCTGGAGTATTACCCGCTTTTATTAAACTAACTTGTTTATAACGATAGTAAAACAGAATTTCGGGGTGATACTTATTTAATGGATATTTTTCCGCATTAAGTTTACTGTAATGGTATCGGTTTACGACATTTCTTGGAACATCGGTTTGTTTCCATCCATTTGTTATTAGGATAAATCGGAAGTTGGTATTTTTAAGGAAGTTATCAAGCCACACGGTTATTTGTTGGTCACTCCAATGCTGTAAGACATCCTTTAAAATAACAAGGTCCCAGACCTCAGGTGGATCATTTATCAAGTTATTAACATTATTAAGTTGGGAAAAATCCTGATGGAGAAACTGGATCCGGGTCTCTAAACCATTTTCCTCATTTTGTACTTGAAAATGAGAATTGTGGTGGTCTATTACAGATTTAACGCAATCTACACCTAAGTAGTATTTTCCAGTAAAATTAAGTGTTTGACTAAATTGCCAGTCACCACACCCTAAGTCTAAAATATGATGTATCTGGTTATCAGGGTGATTTATAATATCTTCTAGAAAAGCGATATATCTTTTATTGTAGGCCACACTACTTCCAGCACCTGAACCTCTTTCTTTTCCCCAGATTTCCTTTTGATATATTTTGGTAAATGTCTTTTCCATCTTAGTTTTTAAAACTCATTTGATGTTTAAGGTCTTTTATTTTAGTAGCTAACTGGAAAACCCCAATCTGGGTAAACCCGACTTTCTAAAATGTCTTCCAACATAAAATATCTATTCTATAGAGTAGTCTGAATTATAGGATGGCTAATTTAATAAATGAAAGCCTAGATCAAAATACAGAATACCTCGTTAAACTACAAAAGACATTTAAAGAAGTACAAACATGTCTACAATCATCGGGAAATTTTGGTATTCAATGTGCTGCAGCCGTAACTGAAAAAAATTTTAGGGAATTATCTTTTATTAAAAATCTAGTTTACCCCTGGCGTAATTTTGACTGGGATTACCAACAATTTGTTAAAAATAACTATGATCCAAATTTGCTTGGGGTTAGTGGTGATGGAACCTATACTGCTATTTATAATAATGTTGATATATTATTAAAACTTATTGATGGATTATTAGTTGATGCTAATCCAGGTTCTACTTCTTCCGCAAGTAATCCAAGATCTAATATGAGTGATTTAAATAATTGTTATCTATTAGCGGGAGGAATTAGTTGTGATCTACTAAATTATTATAAGCAAAGTTATCTAAAGCAAGAAAAACCATATGAGAGTAGTTTTTTTGATAAAGCATTAGACGGAGAATATTCTAGTAGTTATTATGTCCAAGTTGGAACTTGTCCTACTAAAATTGAAGATAAAGCGACTTGTGTAGATAAGGGATTTACTTGGATACCTAATCCCCTCTATAAAGTTCCTGAAAACCTTAGAGGTCCTGATACTAAACCAGGTAGTTGTTATAAAGGAAAATATGCCTATGTTAATAACCAACCTGGTCTTAAAGTTGGACAACTTCAAGATCTTAAAGGCTTAGTCCCCTCGATGGCTAACGACATGATAAACATGAGTCCAGACAAATTTCTTGCGATTAGTGCTGGATTAAGTGTCCCTGGATTTGATACTCAAACGTGTGATGAACCCTTTAATAATCGTCAGGTGAAACATCCGACTTCTAATTCCTGCATATATTATCTCATCTTAGTTTTTATCATATTTATGATCGTGACCTCATTGTTTAAAAATTAAACTAAACCGGTTACTCTCTGTTTCATCCAAATATCGTGTTGATATCGGGCTTGACTAACTAGAATATCTAGACCTGAGACAAATATACTACCTTCAGGGTATTTTCTAATAGGTTTAGTGGTATATCCTTGTTCTAAAACTATGGTAGACGGGAGATGTCTAAGATCTAAATCAACTTCTGGTGGAACACAGATAATAGAAATTATTTTACGTTGGCTATTATTTATACTATCACCCGCTTTTTCTAAATCTGTTTCTTTACCATCCACTTTCTGACTAGGGATATCATTAATAACCCCATCTTCAGTATAAAAAATACCTTCTGCCTGGTGTATCATTCTAAGTTGAGTAGCAATTTCCTGGTTTCTTCCCCAAATATAAAAAGGAATCTCCATCTGCTGAAAAGTATAACAGGCCGCCCGAGCTACACCACCAGTTCCTATGACTAATCCGGAATATCCAGTAATGTCGGATAAATGGAGATTTATTAGATCTCGCATGGCTAACCAATCGGTATTTTCACCAACAAGGTGACCATTTGGTAACTTAGTGACGGTATTAACTGCTCCAATAGTATTGGCTGAAAGGGAAACCTGAGTTAAATAAGGTAAAATTTCAGTTTTAAGTGGAATAGTGATAGAAGCCCCTTGGGTATTTTTCTGACCCAGTTGATTAACTACTTCTGAAATGTCCTTAGTTTGGTATTTGTGGTATTCAGATATACTCATTTTCCCTCTAAACCATTCGTTATGATAGGTATCACCTACCGAGCCGGAAATAGGATCCCCAAAGAGATAATATTTATTTATATGGTGTGAATTATGTAACAATTCCTTTTTAAGACGGTAACTATTATCAATAGTGACCTGGAATGGAGAAGTTCCTGACAAAGTCGTAAATCTTACTGGAGTTAAATAATCATTAAGGTACCTGGAAATTCTGGTGTCTTGGATAATAATATTACCTTTGTTACTTGACAGACTTGGTAGATGTAAACTATTTAAGATTTTTAATGTCACTTGGTTTGTCACTAGTTTAACAATATCTGGTCTATGCCTAGCCCAGTCATTAGTCAGAGATTTGATAATTTGGTCAGTTTGACTTAGATGACAACTACCTATGAGATAAGCCTGTTTTCTATGGACAATGTTAATCTCGTTGCTTAATTCTACGTCTACTATTTGACAACCAAGACTGATAGCTAATTCCATCAGACTTTTAGAATTTTGGCGATTACCGGATCCCCCCTCTTCTTCTGAACGATAGGTAAATATAATAGCCCGGTTAGTTTGTTCCTGAATTTTCACAATGGCCTTTTCAACGTTTTCTGGACTATGGTCTAGTAGTAAATCAGCTCTTAATTCGATGGCTTGGCAACAATGAGCCACTAATTGTTCCCGGATGGTTCTGGTAATTTCATTAGTGATATTGCCAACACCTAGACAGACAAACATACTTTGGAGACGAGGATAAAAGGGATGTCGTAAGCCATCTATATAACTAAGCCATCTAGTTTTAACTTGAGGAAGTCCTAGATTATTATCTAACATCACAAAGGTATGACTGGAGACGTCTCCATAGTAAGTCTCGCGAGTTTTTTTAATATCTTCTGGTGTTTTCCCTATTAATTTTCCAACTTCAACTAAACGCTGGTTAATAAAACTAGCTTGGCGTTTTAGATAAATTACTTGTGGTAGTTGTTTTAGGACACTTCTAGCAACTGGATTGTCCACTAGACCACCCCCCGTGGAAATAATACATTGGGGTTTGTCCATGTCAACTAAATCTAGAAAAATTTGCGTTTCTTTTTCCCGAAAGGCTTCGGGATTTTCCCTTAAAGCAACTGTAATATCATCCCCATATATTTTTTTAAGTACCTGATCGGTATCTATAAAAGTATAATCAAGATGAGCAGCCAGATATTGTCCTAATATAGTCTTTCCGACACCAGGAAGTCCTACTAAGACAATAGGATAATTTTTGATTTTTTCCCAATAACTAGACACCTTCCCAATCGCTTTTGTCATTATTCCAAATTGATGGGCCATTTCCCAGAAATCTGGATAAGTTTTGGTAACACATTGCCAATCACTAATAACTAGGTGATGGTTTTCTCCAGTATCTCCATCAGTTAAATTGTTTTTACTAATTGCTAAGAGGGCTAAACTCATGGCTATCCGATGATCCCCATAACTATTTAAGTTTAAGGTTAAGGTTCTATTGGAGAAACCCGTAATGATTAATCCATCTTGTGTGGGGTTAATATCTAGACCAATCTTGTTAAGTTCCTGACAGATATTAGTGATTCGCCGACACTCTTTTAGGTCCTGGTTAGCTATATTAGTGAGTATAACACGACATTTTTTACTTGGATGACGACTAAAATAACAGGCCAATAAGACCGTAAATGTTAAAAAGGTGTCGGAACTGTCAAAATCTAGACTTATGTCTGTGTCTAATATTATTTCTGAAGGTTTTACTAGTGTCTGATGTAGATCTTGAACCAGATTAATTCCTAATGTATTAGCATGTTTCTGGATAAGTTGGTTATCTGATTGGGTATTATGTTGGTTAAGATTAGTTAAAATAACCGGTTTACCCGTTAAGTGTGATAAAGCAATGGGGTAAATTGCTGCCGTAGCATCCGCCTCTACCCTAAAAACGGGATCATTATATCGTAGAGGTCCAGTAGTTACCTGGTAGGTTTGAGTAAGGCTATTACGTTCCGCAGTGATTTTCGCTCCAAAACTTTCCAAAACTATAATAGTTAAGTTAATAAAACCTTGCGACACCCCACTTACTGGTATTTCAATGTGAGTTTGCCGTGTCGCTAAAAATGGAGCAGCCATTAACAGGGCACTGACATATTGACTACTTTTAGACCCATCAACCTTAATGGTAGATAATTTATCAGTATCCCATTCTTTGGTTCCAGTAATAGTTAAAGGCAAAAAATTATGACTGGTGTCTTGACTATGTTGTATATTTGCTCCAATTTCCTGTAATACTTTGGTAAGATCTCCAATCGGACGCCTCAACATATCTTGGTTTCCAGTAATGATCACTTGATAATCAGGTGCTAGGGTCACTGAAATTAGAGCGGTTAAAAATCTAACACAGGTTCCAGAATTTCCTAAATAAAGTGTCGTAATTTGACGACTTGGAGTTAATTTACCAGAACATCCAGTTACCATAAGTCCAGTAGGACCTAGACGAGTGGTTTTCACACCTAGTTGTTGGAGAGCTGTCATCATATGAAGGGTATCATCTGAAATCAGCAAGTTTTCTAAATGGGTCTGACCATTGGCTAAAGCAGCTAAAATAAGAGCTCTATTGGTAACACTTTTAGAACCGGGAAGTGTTAATTGGAGTGGTTGGTCTTGGTCTTGGTCTTGGTCTTGGTCTTGGTCTTGGTCTTGGTCTAGTCTACTTAGAATAGAGCTATCATAAGATACATTTCTTGAGGTTTTAATGACTTCATTAACGTCAGTTTCCAGAACATCTAAACTTAACCATTCACCTATGTCTTTAATGGTAATAAGACGACCTCCCTTTTTATCTTTTTTGATAAATTCCGAGATTTGGTTAAGTGTCTCTTGACTAAAGTTTGGAATTTCAGTAGGTAATTCATACTGTCTTAGACATTGCTCTACCCGCTTTCTGGTATCAAACGGTGTCACTGGTTTCTGATTTCTAAATAAATTTATCTCTAAGATAATACCAATGGCGACACATCGTCCATGGTTCCAATGAGTGACACTTTCTATCGCGTGTCCCATTGTATGTCCAAAATTTAAAACCTCACGACTATGGGCTTTAGATTCCCCTCGCTCTAATGGGTCACCTTTTACTATCTTTTTTTTAGTCACTATGGACATCTTGATCATCTTCAGTAATTCCGGACTATCCAGATAAATATGATTTTGACTAATAAGGTCCCAGAGTTGCACGTTACTTGTTCCGGCTATTTTAATGACTTCGGCCATACCATTGGCAAATTGTTTCCTGTCAAGAGTTTTAAGTAACATAGGATCTACTACGATATCGCTTGGTGGGTAGTAACTTCCAATGGTATTTTTCCCGTGAAAGCTATCTACGGCAGTTTTATGTCCTGTACTCGAATCTACCATAGAGAGAAGACTAGTAGGAATTTGAACTAGATTAATACCTCTTAGATAAATAGAAGCGGCAAATCCAGTTAAATCTCCGACTACTCCTCCACCAAACGCCACGAGACAACTATTTTTCCCAAAATTTAGACTAAACATTTTATCCATAATGTTTTTGGCCATCGGGTAGGATTTTGAAGCTTCACCTTCTGGAACCTGGTAGATAGCTGTTGCTCCAAACGCCTCCATTTTTTCACGGTATAACTGGTAGACCTTAGTGTCAGTGACAATTAGACAATGTGAATATCCACTTAGTAGGGTGTGGATATTTTCTGGATCGCTACTCTTATCTCTAATATAGTAGTTTACCATTTTTTTTAGTATTGTTTATTATTGCTTTAGGTTATAATATAATTATAATTTAAACTATTGGAAATAATATTTAGATAGGTAAGTTTAAATATCCAATTGGACAAGTATAGGTTATTTGACAGGCAATATATTTTATAATTTTTAAAATAATAAAAAAAACGATAAAGACAGACAGAGTGATAAGTAATATTAATTTTAACTTAGAAACACTACTCTTATTTATCATTTACTTTAATTTATAGAGATAGATACTTAGAATAATTATAAGGATAATATAAAAAATAGTTTGAATTATATCAGCTGTTGTGATATATAGTTTTTTATAGATATTAGCTTTCTCGTCCTCTTTTAATGGCACTGTTAACTGAGAAGAAGCAAAATCAATAGTATCCTCAATACTTCCCCAGCCAATACATTCTATATTTCCTACACCTATGTAATTATCTTTACTGTCATATATTTCACAACCCCCCTCATAGGTTTGGATACCCTCGGCTGATGTTATTTGCGAGTAGGAAATAGCTTTTAAATGAAAAGTTCCTTTACCCTTTATATTAAATATATATTGGATCCCATAATTAATACCATTACTATTCTGCCAAAATTTTGTAATATTGGAATCACCATAAACCCATTCTAATGTACCATCAGTATGACTCCAAGTTCCTTTTAATTGTTGGTGATGATATTTAACTTTATTATCCCTTGGTTTATTAGAGTATCCCGTAAATTGTTGATTTTTATATTTACCTTTCATAATTTGAAGTGAAAACCAATTCCATCCTGGCATTAACCTGGGTCTTAAACCTAAAATTATAGATAATTTTGTTATTAATGGGTAGGATGATTGTTTTACAACCCCACCTTGATGGTCAAGCCATAAATTACCTAAATAATCTTTGGTATTAGAGATAAATTTTTTGGTAGTATTCCCTTTAAAAACTACTATAAATTTTCCAACGATCCAAGAAGGCCAACTAAAATATAAATAGCTACTGCCTGATATTTTTGAGATAATATCTTGAGAAGATGGGTCTAATCCGTCTAGTTTTGGACCTTGTAATAAAATTTTTTTGTTAGATTTAGCTTGTATTTCAAATTCTATTGCCGATCCAGAAAGATTAATTTCACGACGAGAATTTAACCAATTCCTGAGACCTTCTGAATTAAATTTAGATTTTAAAGTATCCTTGCTAACTTCTAATATTTCAACTGGTTTATGTGACGGTTTAATTAGAGTAATGTTAAAATGATTATATTCACCTTCATATAAATAATATGGCTCATTTTTATTAAGAAAAACTTTATTAATATTATTTTTGGAAACACAAGGGGCACATACAGAATACTGTAAATGTATTTTTTTTTGACTTGAGTTTAGTGGAACCATTACCAAACTGATTTCATCATTTAATAACCACGGTAAAGTCTCATCTCCTCCATCATAGTTAATTCTAGTTCTTTTTAAGACGCGTAGTATATAGGATCTATAAACTTCATTATTATAAACAAGTGTGACATTAGCATTAAAATAATACCATTCCATAGCTAAATGATTATTAAAGGCTATTAAATAAGGTATATCTAAAGGTGGTTTTATATTAACAGAGGGCCAATCATTGTATATATCTTTTGGTAATATATGTTGAATAATTATAAAAACATCCAGATAAGTTAAATCCTTTTCGTAAAGATAACGTTTTAACAAAATTAGACAATCTCTTATTTAATTTTGGTAAAACGGGTTTTAAATAATATTTTGGGTCAATTTTGGCATTTTTAAGTAGACTTCTATCATAACCAAAATTACTTACCATTATTTTTATTAAATATATAAATTTTTTAAAATAATTATTATATATTCATCATAAAATAATTATAATGTCTTACTATCGTTATAAATGCTAATGATATTTAGCGATATCTGACTTGACAATGACGACACTGGCATCTCGGTATGTTTCTATTTCCATAAACTTGGCCAGTATTTTTGGTTATTATAGGGTTATTTGTGATTTGATTTCTGGGTAATTGTCTATCTAGTTGTCTTACTGGTTGTCTTACTGGTTGTCTTACTGGTTGTGGTATTTCTGGAAGTCTTTGTCTGTTGTTATATTGATTAAACAGTTGATTACCTGGTCTTATTTGACTATTCCCTTGGCCAACTGGTTCATAATGGTATCCATTCCAAGAAATGGTAATCCAGTCGTTTGGATTACCCCCTTCTGCTATAAATTCAATAGTTCTCTGGTTTGGCACCGATATTACTTTAACATTTTTCTTAAAATAATCACAATATGCTTTAATTTCAATAGCACCTCCCCATTGGTTTTGGTTTTTCATAATTTGGATATATTGGGGTAGGGTTTTCTTGGTTTCCCACGGGATAACTTTAGAAGCCCTTTCCCCACCCAACATAGGATCAGATGATAAAAAATTACATATCAGATGTCTCATTTGTTCGGTCGCAATTCCTTGATGAAAGGCAGACAAAGCTCTGTAAAGACAACTCAT
>WLWG01003604.1_pt1 | contig 10284 bp, 15 predicted proteins | sample 6712871 | NCBI WGS metagenome assembly WLWG01 (sample SAMN12718693, study PRJNA515312) | sponge metagenome | isolation source: marine sponge | host: Mycale hentscheli | place: New Zealand: South Island, Marlborough, Capsize Point | collected 2003-05-01 | reverse complement strand
TTCATTTCTCAGACACTACGAAGGTGGGTATAAATCCAAATGCTCCCTATAATACTCCTATTGGAATCTATGGTTGGCTATTTACTGATGAAGTGTTTGATTTTAGTAAAGGTTGGGAATTACCTTACGCAGCCCAGAGAAAATATGCTCACATACTGAAGCCAAGAGATATGTCAAAGGTTCTTTGGCTTGGTGAGGACTCGTCTATGTCGGGAGAGATTCCTTCACTTGATGAAATAATGCAAACTGTTTCCTCTGTCTACCCGCAACTTAGCGAAGACGAGTTATCATCGGTTTCAGATGGGTTCGTATCTGGGGAGTCTAACTGGAAGTCTCAGGGCACTATGACAGAAGACGTTTATGAATTTGTAACGTTTGTTTCTGACAACTTAGGTATCTATGTCTTTGATGATGAAGAAAGAGGAAAGGCGATTGCAAATAAATTGTTTAGGACTCTCGGCTACGATGCTATTATTGACATAAACTGCATAGGCGCGATTCACGCCAACGAGCCCTGTCAAGGGTTCTTTACAAGCACTTCTGGAATGGATTTAGTGGCGACACTGGATAATGAGCATAATCCGAGAAATATAACTTCACAGACAAAAACTATGTCAAGCGAGTCAGTTCCTGTTGAGGCGTTTAGGAATGCTTTTGATGAGTATCTTGACATTGACGTTGAGCAGACAGTAAGTCAGGGCGACGATCAATTTGAAATAGTAAATATGGCAAAGCACTTATCTCAAATTCTAGACAAGAATGGACACAAACTTGGTAAAGAAAGACTCATACGTTTGAGTAACTTTATTGATCAGGTTGAAGAAGCGGATAGTTCCATATGGCATTTCAAATTTGTAAAAGATAAGGTAGCCAATCTAATGAAAGATTCTTCTTTGAATGAATCCATTTCTATTGAAAATCTTAGAAAAATCATCCGAGAAGTGAAAAACGCTCGCAACTAAACTATTTATACAGAAGACTTATAAGGAACCTCCAAAATGAATATTACAAAGCAACGACTCATCCAAATCATCAAAGAAGAACTAGAGATGGGAAACCCAATGGAAGAACCCATGATGGATGCAGGAGCGTCACCTTGTGCAGTTAAGCAACAAATGATGGACATGCTTTCTGGAATGCCACATAACGAGGCTGTTGATGTGATGATGGAAGTCGCAGAAGAACTTGGTTTGAGCAGTATGCCAGAAGAACCAGAGATGGCTATGGATATGCCCGTTTCTGGTCTTGAAGAAATGATTGCCAACGAACTGGCAGATCTGCTTGCCAGCAAGTAATAGAAGAGAGAGAAGATGATGAAACTTCTTATAGAAAACTTCAAAAACTATCTCCACGAAGACAGTCTCGGAGACTTTAGCGACGAGGGTATGGTGAATCTATATCACTACACTAACCCTCGCAACATCGAAGGTAGAGACTCCGTAGTTCTCCAACCACAGCACTTCGTAACTTCCAGAGGTGCCTACTCTAAGAGAGAATGGGAAACCAGCAGGTATCCAAGGACTTTCTTCTACACAGATTATGAAAATAAAGAGCCTATTGTAAATGGTGCTCTTCTCTCAACATCAGTTCCTACTAACGAAATCTATGACTTGAAGAGTGATCCAGAAGGCTATGTCGAAAAGCACCGCCATCCAATGTATGGATTGAGAAAACAAATGGAATGGGAGACTATGATGAAAGATATTCACTCATCATATAGAGGCATCTATTATTCCATTGGAAAGCCGAATGTGGTGGCTTGGTTTAATCCTATTGAGGTTTTTCCGCACGAAAAGTAAAATAAATCATTGACAACGCTCCCGTGACATGTTATATTATATATGATAGAGAGAGAAAATATTATAAAACAGGAGAATAATATGATAGACGAAGGAAGCCTAGTTTGTTCCACGTACATTGGCAAGCTCCAGATGGGAACAGTCTCATCTCGTAGGATTGGCGACGACAAGTGGGCTTACTATACGGTTGAGTGGCATGATAACGATAAATATGAAGCTATTCAAAAAGGTTATAGGGAACTAAATCCTAATGGAGTTTATGGGCGAACGGAGTATAGAGCAGGAGAGATTTTTGAAGTGAGTCCAGATCAAGTTACTAATTTAGTTAACGAACATTTAGACTTCTTATATTCTTCTTTCATTCCAAAGGACGTCGTTAATGGATAAACGCTTAGACAATCAACGCAATCTAATGCAATCTTATTATTATACGGTAATTGAATATGCGGAGGAAACTCTCGGATACACAGTTATGGAAGATGCTGATTGCGTTGATTGTTGTAAGAGCGATTCAAAGATTATTGAAATTTATTCCTTAAACGGAATAGAGAGTAGATTGTTCGCATTGCTTCACGAATGTGGACATGCTCTCATTAGAAAGAACTGGACGAAGTTCAAAACGCAATACCCTGCTCACGCAGAGCACGACGGAGACGGAAGAAAAGAGACTAAGCGTTTCAAGATTTCCACCCTCGAAGAAGAGTTTGAGGCGTGGAAGAGGGGATGGAAGTTGGCAAAAAGGCTAAATCTTAAACTCGACAAAGATGCCTACACCAAACACAAAAATAAATATATAATGACATATGTAAAATGGGCGGCAAACTAATGTTTAGAAGAACAAAAAGAATAAAAGAAATATTAGAGATACAGGTTTTTAGTATTGTAATCGCAGCCGCTGTGATAATCAATGCTAAGACAATTTACGGGAATAAGAAAAATGAAGACTCCTCTGAACGAGACGCCCTTTGGTAAAGAAAAAATGGACACCCTTGACATAGGAGATATGGTAAAGTGGAGAATACTTGCCACAGATCTTGACAAGGAGTCATTTAGAATGGGAATAGTAACTAATTTATTTCTTGAAACTATGGGAAATAGAAAAGTAGCTATCGCAGAAGTATTGACTACCTTGACAAACGACGAAGAACATGTTATTAATAATAGTATGGAAAAGGTTTTGGTGATAAATCTCGATTTAGTTTCAAAAGCAGGAGGAAATAATGGAAAATACATCATATAATATATTTTGTGATATGGATGGAGTTTTAGTAGACTTCGAAACGGGAGTTATCGCGAAGATGAACTCCGAACTAAGTAAAGAAAACCCGAAAGAGCCAAAGTTGGCTGCAAAAGTAATAGCAGAACTCGGTAGAAACTACGTCACAGTAGATGACATCGGTAAATATTCACCAGGTAAGTCCAAAGCATCGGTGAGCTACATGTATGCTCTTGTCCACGATGACGAAGAGTTTTGGGCGAATCTCCCTTGGAACAAGGGCGGAAAACAGCTTTGGGCACGCATTAGGCACCTAAATCCGACAATATTGACTTCTCCTATGGATAAAAGAGGGAAAAAAGATTCCTTAGCAGGAAAGAAGCGTTGGGTAGAAAGAAACCTCGGCATTCCAGCCGATAGGATAATATTTGCTCACAGTAAGTGGGACTATGCTCTTGATGAAGATGGACAACCAAATGTTCTCATTGACGACTTCAGCACCAAGATTGATCCTTGGAACGAGCGCGGCGGTGTTGGTATTCTTCATACGAGTTCAGAGAACACTATAAAGATTTTAGATACATTAGAAGATTTATAAAGCAAATAGCTTATAACAATACTGAATACTATTTATAGGGAACTATTACGCTATGGTGCCGTGTAAATGCAAATACCAGTTAAAAATCGCTCTTCCAAACCATTAGGACATTTGGAGTCCTATCTGAAGAGTTTTTTACCATTCGCACAAAAGAGAATGGGGTTCAACAGACCTCCTTATATCTTCTTTGATTCTGACGAACAGAACTCAAGGAAGGTTCTCGGTAAAACGGCGCACTACAATCCAGAGTCTATGGAAGTAGTTGTTTATGTAGATGGAAGACATCCAAAAGATGTTATTCGTTCCCTCTCTCACGAGCTAGTTCATCACGCACAAAACTGCCGTGGAGACTTGAACATCGATGTGGCGGGTGCAACCGAGCTAGGTTACGCACAGAATAATCCTCATATGAGGAATATGGAGTCAGAAGCATACGAAAAGGGCAACCTTTGTATGCGAGATTGGGAAGATTCTGTGAAAGTTCAGTTACAAGAAACTAATTACTACCACACCAGAGGAGATGGTAAACAAATGGATAAATATAAACACATCGTAGAGACTGTCGCTAAGAGAGTTGCTGCAAAAATCAGAGAGGCAAATGCCTCCGAAAATAACATTGAAGAGGGCGATGCTTTCGCACCTAATCATTACTGCGTACATCATGGCGGCGTTCGACACGAAGGCAAGATTCATATGGCAGAAGCAGTTGGGCACAACTGGAACGAAGAATCTCAGAGTGTTACCCATTACGATATGAAATTGAAAGACGGCTCTGTTCTTGAGAATGTTGCTTTTGAAGATATTCAAGTAACGGAGGCTTCCCTTGCGAAAGAGCATAATCACCCTATGAAGCGCAATGATAACAAGAAACCTGACGCCGACGGCGATGGAATTCCTGATTGGGCTGACGATGATGAGGAAGAGTTGGAAGAACGCAAGAAGCGTGACAATCCTCGTAACGACAGAGGAATGCCTTCAAGAATGAAAATGAATGAAGAAGAGGCAGAAGATCTTGAGGAAATGTATCAGGTGTATGATGAGTTCGGAAACCCAAGAGACACCGATGAAGAACAACGCATGTATGCAGCAGGGCTAGCCAGTAAGGCAGCCGCGAATAAAAAGGCGGAGAAAAAGGCGAAAGACGCCAAAATCACAAATTCTGCTAGGTTCCAAGGAGAAAACAAAGAAATTGAAGCGGGGGCTGAGATTAACGAATCAAACGACCAATGGTATCAAAGGAACTTATTCGAAAATCTCACTAAAAAGTGGGCAAAGTAGGAGAGTTCGACAAGTTCTTTGTAGTTTGGAGAGACGAACATGGTGAAATATATGAACCATTTGACAACGAAACAGACGCTAAAGAGTTTATGGTAGAAAAGCTCATGGAAGGAAAATATGCAAATATGAGTCCAAAAGATAGCCTTCCGAAGATATACTATTCAAATAGGAGAAAATGACATGGCATCACCAAAAAAGAAACGGTTGAGAGTGGAGGCATGGAAGGCAGCAGAGAAAGCTGCCGCCGCAGCAGAATCTGCCAAATTAGCAGAGACACAACGTGCCGAAGCTGCTCGTGTTGCAAAGACAGAAGCTGCTGCTAAGGCTGCTTCTAAGCCAGTTCGTCGCCGTACCCGTTCTAAGAAAGTAGAGGACTAACAATGGACTTAACAAAAATGACAAGAGAGTTTTTGCAGAACTTAGATGAAGGTTCTGCCAAGGTTGATATACACGGATATATTCAAGCACTGAGCGAGACTCTCAATTCTATAAGTCCTCGTTCTCAAACAGAGCAGCGCCGTATGGCTGTTGCAAAACAACACATCAAAGAGATAAAGAAACACACGAGAAAGTTGCAGGAAAAGGTTGCAATCCTTGAAGAACGTGTTACATTACTGGAAGAAGATAATCACTAGTTAGGAGATTCAGATGCCAGGAATGATGCAACTTTGGGACGACACTTCATTGTCGTTCAATAAAATAAAAAAGATACTTACTGCTGCTTCGAATGGCGAGTTAGTCGGAACTGAGAAGACTGACGGGTTCAAGATTTATCTCGGATATTCAGACGGAGTTCCAAAAGCTGCACGATCCAAGGGCGATATGTCCAAGGGCGGAATGAACTGGCAAGCATTGGCAGACAGAGAGTTCAAAGGAGGAGATGAAGTTCGCAAAGCGTATCTTGATTCCTTCCGAGCGTATAGCAAGGCATTGAATTCACTCGAAGAAAGAGATCTCGCTGCCATCTTTGGTGAGAATCACGACATCTTTTATAGTTCAGAGATACAAGGTCCAGCAGCGGGCACGATGATAAACTACGACGCTAATGTTCTTTCACTTCACTCTACTGGACACCAGAGATATAATCCAGAGACAAATAAGATGGATGATGTTGATAACCCAGAAGGCGCTATCGTTCTTGACAATGCAATTGACAGATTTGAAGAGATCCTTCAAGACGAACCATTTTCTGTTCGCAGAACCGCACTGCTAAAGTTGAACCAACTTTCCGACGGACACGACTTGAGCATTGCTCTAAGCAGAATGAACAAAGCAGGCTTCTCTGGAACTATGACTATCGACGAGTTTTTAGAAGGAAAGCTAAAAGAGTACCTCGACGGAGAGGCAAGCTATCTTCACGGAGACGTCCGCCAGAGAGTTATCGACAGAATATTAAATAGAAAAGACGAGAACGGAAAAACAATAGGCATCCCGTCTATCACCAAAGGTATGCCACCTGAAGTGAAGAAAAAGATAAGCGCTCTCGTAAAACACGCCGAAGAGTTGAAGAAAGATTTTATATTCCCTATTGAGGACGCTATTCACGACTTCTCGGTAGAGCTTCTCAGAGCAGTTGAAAGTTCTTACATTCTCGACAACACGGCAGAAACAGAAAGACTAAAACAGGAAGTAGAAGTCGCCATAAGAGAGCTTCAGAAGTATGAAGGTGAAGGTGCAGACATTGCTCACGATGTTTTAGGCAAGCAACTAAAGAAGTTGAAGCGACACGATAATGTCAGCACGGCAGTGGAAGGTTTTGTATTCCAAGTAGGCGATAAAGTCTACAAATTTACAGGAAACTTCACGCCGATGCATCACCTTCTTGCTCTCTTCTCTTTTGGAAAGAAGGGACTTCCTCCTATCAAAAAACAACAGATGAACGAAGCAGAGACATTTTTCAACGCTCCGTCAAATTCAGAGATGCCGCCAGAGATAAATGAACCGAGCAATCCCGAGGACAAGAAGTTCCTTGTTCTTATTCCAGGTGGCTTCAAGCCGCCGCACAAGGGGCACTACAATCTTGTAAAATCGTACCTCAACCACCCATCGGTTGAGAAAGTCGCCATCATTATCGGTGATATGTCGAGAAGCGATTCTCAAGACGAGATTGAAATTGGTTATGATGAGTCTATCCGAGCTTGGAAGGAATATGGAGTTACGGAAGGTAACGATGTAACATTTGTTCGTGCAAAACCCCGCCAGTTGAAGGTTTCAAAGAAAAATCCTCAAGGCGGAGAATATGAAAACCCAATGTTAGATGTCTATGAACTGGTTCAGGAAATAGAGCCAAGCGAACTAAAACAGGGTAATCTCGCTATTGCCATGGGAGCAAGTGACAAGGGTAATGATTACAAGCGAGCGCAAAGCTTTGCTAAATCTCACCAACCTGGCGAAAAGTATTACCGAGAGGGCGTTACAGTTACAGAGCCACCAGTTAAAGTTTCCGCTAAAGACTATTCTTATCCTCAAGAAAGCAGATACGCAGGACAACCAATCAGTGCAACCATGATGCGTGACGCCATAGCTCAAAACGACATCCAAGAGTTCGCTTACCATTTGCCAGATGATGTAGTTAGGCGAAAATCAGAAAAAGATATTCAGAACCTTATGGACGATTTGGCAGGTAGAGGGCATTACTCGAATCACGAACGTCCAGACTATGGTGAGGATGCCTCTCCTCCGCTCACACATACGCCAGGTGCGTTAGAGAAAATAGCAGAGGGCATAGACTTGTTTGATTTAATAGAACAAGCTATGGGCGGCTCTGACATAGATATTTTAGTAAACGAGATGTCCGCTATGGCAGGCGGTGCCGTAGAAGGCGGAGCAGTATCTAAAAATAAGAAGAATAAAAATAACCCTACCATATTCCGAGAAGAAGAAGATTTGGAAGAGTTAGAAGAGGACAGGGGAGTGCGTGGAGATTTACCAGGACACCCGAGCGGAAGAGATGCCGACGACAGAACTAACGAAGAAGATCCCGAGACTGGTAAAACTGGCAATGTTGGACCTAAGTACAAAATAGCACGAGAACAAGTGGATATTGGGGAAGTTCTAAACTATTTATTAGAGACAGGAGTTTCAGAATAATGATGATTGATAGACAACAGTTTCTTGACGAACTAAAGTTGAGAGAACAAATAAGACGAGCCATCTCTATAATTGGTGAAAGAAAACAAGTTGCGAACAAGCAGTTGCTTTCCGAAGAACAGAGGCTTAGAAAAGTCATCAGGAAACTTCTGAAAGAAGAAGAGGGACAAGGTGATGAATCAACAGGCATCTCCTATCTTCGTCGAGATCTCAAGAAAACAATTCCAGAGTTAGAAGGTGGCTACAAGGCACTCCGCTCGAAGAAAGAGCAAAGAGACTCTTACAGAGCACATATTATCAGTGCCTTAAAGGATATTATTCTCCGAGGAGACACCAACTTTAACGCCAAATCTGATGGAGATGCTCTCGCAGATGGTGTTGATGCGCGAATGGACGCTGGAATGAACGAAGAAATAGATGTAAAAATTTCAGATTCTGAAGACTTTCCTGATCCTTCAAAGAAGCTTGACATCGGAAGAGAAAAGCCAGAAGAACTTCAAGCCGTGGAAGATGGCAATGAAGAAAATAAAGAGCTTGATGACTTCTCTATCGAAGGTGAAGATAAAACTGGAGCAGCAGCAGCGCTGACTAGCATGAAGCAGATTGAGAAGGTAGTTATCAATACATACAGCACTTTATACGATCCAACTGATAGAGAACTGTATGCTGATTACCTTATCACAAACACTCAACTTTATTTTGATGAGTTCGAAAAAGAACTTCAAACTATCATTCCAGAGCCTGAAAATCCTGAATATGAGAAGAGAAAAGAACCAGAGGCAGCAGAATTAGATGTCGGAGAGCCAGAGATACCAGGCATTTCAGATGAAGAGGAAAATCCTCTTTAAAAAATAAATTCTAAAATAATTTAAGATCTCGAAAATAGTATGCTAACCTGGGTGGGTAGGAGGCAATTTGGTTGGTTAGTTAGTTTAATTGCTTAGTTTTAATAATTACTGAAATATAATAATGAGTTATAAAATAAGAAGAAAAAATAAAGGTAAGAATAAAAATCATAGTTTGATTAATAAGCTTAAGAAAGAAAATAAAATAGATGATAAGTTCCAAGCTACTTTAAGTTCTCTTACTCTCGAAGAAATAATAGGTTTAAAATTAGAACAGTCTTCTAAGATACTAAACGGAAGACAGTTCGGGTTACCTCTGTGGAGAACTCTGGATTTCATAGTTAAAGAAGCAGTAGCCAAGTGGGTTATATCTGCCAGTAGGACTGATGTCGAGGCTGCAAGATACTTAGGTGTTGATGTAAAGCAGTTTTATCAGATAAGAAAAATGTTCAATATTGTAAGCTATTTTGACATAGAAGACGAAGGACATTGGGAAAAAATAAAGAATAGACTTGATAAAGAGTCAGAATAATGCTATTATATAAGATAATAATGGGGGTGTAAGGGCTTCGACTGGGTAAGAGGACATGAATAGTGCAAGTAGTCTCAGGAGACAGCAGACTTTAAATGTGGTTTCAAAAAATAATTGCTAATAACAATAATTTCTACAACAACGCTGCGTTAGCAGCTTAGTAGGGAGGTTGTTCAGAACCTTCTTTCCAATCTGAACAAAACAACAGATAAGTTGTAAAAATCAAAACATTCTATCGCAACAGGTTGGTAAGCGTTAGAATATAACCAACTATCTTTGTCAGTTAGTGAAGAAACTGAACAAACTTGTGAACGACTTGAAATAGAATTTACTTAGGACGCGGGTTCAACTCCCGCCACCTCCACCATTTACACAACAAAAGGAAAGAATATGACACAAAAAATGAACAAAGTTGTTAATTGGTTCTCAGGAACTCATAAACAACTTATGGAGGCATTGGGAGTTTCTTCTAAAGAACAAACTAATACTCTACAAAATACAACGGATTATGATAAACAGACAGTTTCTCAACTTAAATCACTCGCAAAAGAACGCGGACTTAAGGGATATTCTTCCCTCAAAAAGTCAGAACTTATAAATTTATTAAATAAATAAAGGAAAAAATATGATTAAAACAATTATGACATGCCTCTTAGGATTAGGCATTATGAACACGGCAGTCGCTTCAGAAGCAGGGCTTGACGATGACTGGAATTCTAGAATGGGAATCAGGTTTGGATATAACTACGCTAATGATGCTGAAACATCTGATAGAGTAGATAGTCCACATATGTTTGCTATGGGATTCGAGATGCAACAGACTCGTTCAGGCGGATCTTGGTTGGATGTTTTGTTTATTCAGAATGTCACTATAAGCGGATTGGATCAAAGTATTATCGCACCATCACTAAGCGTATTGGTTGGTT
>WLWG01003603.1_pt1 | contig 10290 bp, 23 predicted proteins | sample 6712871 | NCBI WGS metagenome assembly WLWG01 (sample SAMN12718693, study PRJNA515312) | sponge metagenome | isolation source: marine sponge | host: Mycale hentscheli | place: New Zealand: South Island, Marlborough, Capsize Point | collected 2003-05-01 | reverse complement strand
GGGCCCATAGTTCTCGAGCCAATATCAGTTTGGCCTGGGACCCCTCGGGGTGGGTGGGCCCAAAGTTTTCGAGCTATGTAGTTATTGCATGGGGTATGGGATTAATCCCATACCCAAGATGTTGTGTGATTTATTCTCTTACATTAATCGTGGTTGTTGTATAGTTATAACCATAGTTAGTAGTTTGTGTTTCCCTTTTTGGATCGTCGATTGGTGTTTCAAGACAATCTAATCTAGGCGCAATCGCAGTTATTTCATTTACATACTTATTAGCAAATTCATTATAACAGTTATTACTACAAAACTTGGAATAGAAACTATTTCTATTCCAATTATTAATTTGTACTTTACGAGTTCTTAAAACCTTTTGACCTTTAACACCTCGCACCCTGTCCAATGTTTTATTGGAATGACAATTCGGTCCATGGCACCAATTAAAATCAGTCATTAAGCTACCTCGGCAGTTATCATAACTTGACCTACTGCGCACCTATAACCCTGTTGGTCAAGATCATAATAAGTCATGTATCTAATTTTATTAGATATCTTATCTCGGACAATTCTGCATTTAGCAGTCCATTGTGCTCGTCTAGTTATTGATCTAGTTTTTTTATTATCTTTTAGTTTTTTTCGCTCAACTCCATTGTGAGTCATTGGTCTATAAGTAATTATAAACTTACTGCCAACATCTAATGTATCGTCTATTAACATAATTATCCTTTCTTTTGTTATGGGATATTCTAACATAGAATATCCCATAGTGTCAACCCTTAATTAACACTTTGTTGTTGTTGCATTAATGCTTTCGCAATAGCAATTTTTTCATCTCTAGTTTGTTCAACTTTATCTTCTAAAAGACTTGCCAAGTTTTCTGGACTATAAATGGAAAGTGCCATACTACTACTTTCATTCAATACACTTTCATTTAAAGGAATTCCAAGTTTATCTGCAAGTGATTTAGCTTGGTCAAAGTATTTATAAGACTTTAAACCAAGTCTTAATTTACTCATTTTATTTTCAACATAATTATATAATTGTTGATGAGTAAGTTTTACATTTTCAACCGATTGATTATACATTTGAAATACTTTTATTGTATCTTCATCAACTTTAAATTGACGAGAATGACAGTAAGAAGTTCCAATAACATCAAGTTTGAAATCATTTTCCCACTCGTCTTTATGATAAACTGCATTTCCTGTATCATCATTTCTACGACCATAACCCAAAAAGTTTTCAACTTTACTTTCCATGTCATAATAACTTGGGTTTCGTTTTGAATAGTCATCATTGATTTTAAGTTTATAATCTGCGTCAAGACCTTTTGCATTAATCTCATCTCTATAATAAGACCTTGCAAAATCTCTATCATCTAAATCAAACTTAACATGTTCCTCGTTTTGACTTTCATACTCTCGCCCCTCGTCATCAACTTTCATAATTGGTTGATTAAAATAAAAACAATTATCCTCGTACAACTCGCCACCTGCTGAATTGTATTTTGCTCTCATACTTCTAATTGTTTCAATATCTTCCATTGGTTGATGTGCTCTTACAACTTTTTCTGCAAGTGATTTTGTAATTGACCTTGCATGGTTGTAGTTTTCTATTGCTTTTAGATGTGCCTGTCTTTTTGGGTTATCTTCACTTTCCCAATGACCTTTAAAAACATCTGCAATAGTTTTTCTTTTTTCTGCGTTTAGTGTTAGTCTTTTTGACATATTTATCCTTTCTTTAGTTATGGGAATTTATATCAAAATAAAAATATAAGTCAAATCTTTTTTTATTTATTTTTAGGGAGGGTGGGCCCGGAGCTCACAAGCATAGGTTGAATAAAAATTAATTATTTATTTGACAGTATGGGATATTATGTTATAAGTAATTTAATTAAAGAAAGGATAATTATGAGTAATGAAATTATAGTCAAATTAGAAGAGGGACTTTATGAAGAGTACCTTGAAGATCTTCAAAAAAAATATTATGGAGGTATTAACAAAGTTTTAGGTGAGCCGTGGTTCCATAAATCGGATGCTGAAATGGAAGCCGAGGCCGAAAAAAAAGTTCAGGAATTTATGGACCGCAATTCATAAATAAAAGATCAACCCAGTGTCACACCGCCTACTGCAGGCCGTCTTCACTGGGTGCTGATCCCTGGTCCATTTTATATGAGCCCTGTCCGGACGTTAAACAATTGTCACCGGGCTCTTCACTGGGATGGACCTGGGATCAGTGGACAATTGCGAGTTGATCTTCGGAATACGAAACTGATCATTATCCTAACTTAACCGTCAAGCGGGACAGCGAGCGAGCTGGACCGCGAGCCGGGGGGGAGGGTGGGCCCTAGGGTCACAAGCATGCATTGTCAATAAAAAAATAAAAGTTGACAAGCAAGCAGAATTATTTAGTATGGGAATTTATAAGAAAGGATAAAAACATGAAAACAAGTGAAGCAAAACAAATCACCGGCTCGCTGTCGAAGCCGTCAAAAATGCCTGGCCACGCTTATGGCCTGCCAGCCAAAGAATGCAAGACCGGCAAAAAATTACAGCAAGTGAAGGGCAGCACCTGCTACGACTGCTATGCATTAAAAGGCTGTTATGTCTTCGCGGTAGTTCAGGCGGCTCAATATAAAAGGCTGGAGGCCATCCGCCACCCGTTATGGGTTCAGGCCATGGCAACACAAATCAATTCTAAAAAAACAAAATTTTTTAGATGGCACGACTCCGGCGACGTTCAGGACGTCGAGCACTTAATGAAAATTTTTGAAGTGTGCAGGCTGTCACCTGACGTGCAGCACTGGATGCCAACGCGTGAAGCGTGGACCAAAGAATATATTGATCAGGCGCCAGCGAATTTAGTTGTTAGATTTTCAATGCCAATGATTGGACAGCCGGCCGCGAACAGCTGGGCCAATTGCTCGACCGTTGTAAAAGATTCGAAGCTGGCCACGTGTCCCGCACCAAAGCAAGACAATGAGTGTAAAGACTGCCGGGCGTGCTGGTCCAAGGATGTGCACAACGTTGCATATTTAGCTCACTAGTTTAGAATGATTCTAATGTGGCATCATCCAAAATATTACAAAGAAATGGAAAGGAAGCGCAAGCAGCTGGAGAAGGAGCGCGAGCTGGCGAGCGAGCAAGCCAACAAGCTGGAGAGCGAGCGAGCGAGCAGGCGGGTGGGTGGGCCCACGAGCCGCGAGCAGGTGAGTGATCAAGCGTCAGATGAGGAAGCGAGCAAGCAACGTTGAATGTGGTCCCAATCGTTGATTGCAAGCGATGGTGTTTCGCGGTGGTCTACAAGCAGACCGGGGATCGCGGAGCTTTTAAACAATTTGGTACACTTAAGGGAAGGGTCGTGTACTAGTATAAAGTTACGTTTTGTACGGGTTATGTGAAATAGTTTTTGATGGGGACTAAAGCTTATTTTGTTACCATAAACTAGCTTAAGCTCAACAAGGAAAAAACCACAAGAATCATTATATCCCAATAGATCTGGTACACCAAAGGATGCCCAAGACTCTAGTCTTGTCCATTGAATTTTAGGTGTTTTCTTCTTAACTAACTGCCAAAATTTAGATTCTTTTTTCATAGTACACCTGGTAGTATTCGTACGTAATTATACTACCCTTATTGACTTATAATCGTACATGTTATAAATGTCAAACTATGCCAAAAGCTCCAACATTAACTGAAAGACAAATGAAATTTGCAGAGTTACTTATCTTTGGAAATCCAAAAGATGGTACACCCATGAGTGCATCAGAGGCAGCATTTAAAGCAGGGTACAGAACAAGACCAAGACAATCAGCATCAGAATTACAAAACAGAAAAATATATCCATTAGTTGTTAAGTACAGAGATGAATTAAAAGAAGAAGTTATGCAGAAGTATGGAATTAATTATCAAAAACATTTAGAGGATCTTGGTAAGTTAAGAGATAAATCATCAAAGCTACAACAAATGTCAGCAGCCATAAATGCAGAGAAGACTCGAGGTCAGGTGGGTGGTTTAAACATTGAAAGAAAATTAATTAAGGTAGATGTAGACTACGATAAATTAAATCCTGAAGAATTGCAGAACGCATTAAATTCTATGTTTAATGAAGATAATGAAGCAATTAAAAATGTTACACCAGTGCAAGATGCAGAAGTATTAGAAGAAGAATCAAACCCTGGTATTGATTCAGAAGAGAAATAATTCTACCCCAATATTTACTTGGAAATTTTTTTACTAGTGACCACTTGTTTGTCACTGTTTCGTATAGTTTTGCCATAATTTACTCCTTGTGAGTCTGGTCCCTTCCTTGGTGGAAGTTGATCCCATTTTACATTAGGCATGTTCTTTGTCAATGTAGGATTAAAGATTCTATTAAAGTTTTCTTTGTATAAATCATTGGTAGGTCTTGATCTACCATCATAACTAAATTTTTTATTTTTCATTTATTTTCTCCATTTTAACTATACACCCTTTTGGGAATACATTTCTATCACTAAATAGTTCATCATTCTGTTCGTAACTTGCAAACGTTCTAACATTTTTATTATCTTTGTTAAGTAAATATGCATGAGTAATCATTACAGAAGGCATAAAACCTTCTGCTGTGTGTAAGTCTGCGTGCCCAGCGTCACCTGTGATATCCAACCACGTGATTTTGTAGAAGTAATATCTTTTCTTTTTGATTACAACAGATTTGTATTTAGATTTTTTCAAACGTCTCATATCAATCTTATACTGTATAGGGGAATTTTTGGGCAAAAAAGTTTTTCAAAATAAAAAAAAGGTCGCGCGCGTCGAGTAGCAGACTGTGCCAGAGCAAAATTGCAAAAAGCTAGCAATACCAACAACTGTGCCAAGCTGTGCCAACACCCGTGGCACACTATTATTCGCTTATACCAACACTTATAAGTCAAAAACAGGGTGTGCCAACTGTGCCAGAGGTTTTTTTTACTTTTAAAAAAATAAAATTGCTCCAGGATTCCACTATACACTGGCACAGCTACCTATCCTTTAGCCCCATTTTCGTCACAAATGCAATACTTGACGCATTTGTGCCATAATTGATAATTTTTTTCACTCCTGGCCCCTGTAATTCAAGATCCGCGTACGGTTTCCATTGCTTACGTATCAGATTTAGCTCTAAAATCAGATTCGACCATTGTTTGGGACTTATGTTTTTCCCTATTATAGTTACCTTTTTCATAATCTATACACAATTTACCTTCCAGGTGGTCCATTTCATGCTGTATGCACCTTGCCTCTAGATTGTAAAATGTTTTCTTCTCCTCCTCTCCTTTTTCGTTTTGATACTTTAGAACAATTCTAATGTGTCTGCTTACATCTCCAATTTTACCTGGAGCTGACAGACAACCTTCATTATCACGTAATGTTTCATCAGATTTCTCTAAAATTTCTGGGTTAATAAATACTTTGTACCCACTTTGACTGCGTGAGCAATCCATAACAAACATACGTAATTGATAGCCAACCTGTATTGAAGCTAAACCTATACCATGATGTTGGTACATAGCTTTTGCCATAAATTTTATGAGCCTACTAGTCTTATCATCTAGTGGAAAAGGCACTGTATTACTTGCTAATCGCAAAAATACGTCAGGATATTTGACCAATTCTATATGCACGGGACCTCCACGCTAGCTTCAGCCCCGTTCCCTAGGGATTCCTTAAATACCATGATTCTTTTTAGGTCCTGCATATGTATGTGACTTAAACCTTTGTAGATTTTCATGTTTTAAAACTATTCTTGCCGGTTCCGGAGAACCAATTAATTTACTTTTTTCTAATGCTATGAATCTAACTTCTTCCATATAACCATCTTTGGTTTCAATATAAATTGGACAATCAGATATGTTAGTGCCCTTTTCACCATCAGTGAATTTTCCCAAGATCTGTTGTAAGTCTCTTACTCTCATCTAGTTTCCTTCCTATTTTTTTAACTAATTCGTACCATTTTTTCTCCCACATTTTTTTCATCTCTCCGTCCGTCTTTCTATACATGGTATATATATTATCCAGACGTCTTTGCTCTTGAGCTATAATACTCATCTACCCTCCTTAAAAAGTTATGTGAATATTTTTTAAACTCTTCTCCCTCTACAATAAACTCTTGGTAATAATTATCTTTACTACACATCATCACAACACCTTTTGTAATTTGTGTATCAAATAAAATATTATGTGCCATAGCATAAGCAGATAGCTGCATGAAGTAGTCATCGATCCACTCTCGGCGCTTCGGTTTATTGGTTTGTTTGAAGTCTATAATTGCATCCTGTCCTTTGTGTATTCCAACTAAATCAGTTTGGCCTGCGTATAATCCTGGGTAGTACAAAGTACACTCTGTACCATAAAATTCTGTAACGTTAGATAATCCACTTTGTATAACTTGTAATGCCATATTGTGTGCTTGTTTACCAACAGATGTTTCATCCAGGTAACCTTCACCCAATACATACTTTTCAAGAATCTTGTGCATCGCGGTCCCCCGTGCAGCAGACTCATCCACGATCCGCGCCGCATTCTCCTCTCCCATCTTTTCTCTCCACTTCGCCAGCGATTCGCGCTTCTCGGCCGACTGTGTAGCATCAAGAATAGTGGTAACACTTGGTAACTTCTCCGTGTCAAACACATAGTGCCGTTTACCTTCTATCTTCTCACGTTGAGTCTTGGGATACTTATAACAATTATTTTTTTTCATATATTCCTTAAATCATTGATATCATTAAATTTATTTAACTTCTCTTGTTTTATTTCATAGAGTGGTGCGTAAGTTTTAAAAGAAGTTCCATCATCCCTTGTTCGAAGATCACCTTTATTATAAAAGTCAGCAGTCTCTAAAAATTTTTTCTTATCTAACCAACCACAAAGTTGTACGGTTTTTGTATTACGATTTATATTTACAAATAACAAAACATCAGAAGATATTTCTTTTTGATAACCAACAAAGTTATGTACCCAATCATCTCTCATATCATGTTTACGAAGCATAGATTTTACATCTATCTTTTTATCATTCACTAAAATATCTGTATCGAATCTTCCTTCATTATAATTAGGAGGATCCATTTCTAACAATCGATGCACAGTTAAATCTCCAATCAAACCTGTGTATTGTTTTTCATAGTTACCATTAAATCCGGAACTACGATTACCAAAGTTTTTATATTTTAAAACTTCAACTGCTTTTTGTCTGTCATCATTATTTATTTCTACATTAATCATTGTTGCCTGTCCGAGATCCACATTTTGTAATGATTAAGATCTACTACGTTATCTTTTTTTTGTATAGTTGAATAATGTTCTATGACTTGTTGAATCTTACCTAGTTTTACATGAGCAAATGGAAATAATATACAACACACGTGAAAGCAATCTCTAAACACACATCGCCATCTATATTGCATCTTATGTCCGTTCTTGCGTGGTTTTTTATTTAGTGTACCACAACCTAAAACTTCAGTTAACCAAACTAAAACAGATCGATCGGTCATTGCAATCTCCATCGAGATTCTCCAACAATCATAAGTTCCTTTAGATTTCTTTTCTTTATATTTTTTATAAGTGATAGTTCCTTCGCCATCAAATAATCCTGCAATGTACGCAGCTTCGGCCTCTGTCATTTCTTCTCCTTATATAAAGTCTCTGTTATATCGTTGTAACCATCATAGTAGTAACCAACGACTTCTTTTTTTCTGTTGTATTTCTTTTTAGATTCTACTTTCTTACTTTTAAATTTTGGTGTTCGCAATTCCTTGGCTACAGGATTCTTTTTCACTGTAGCCTCGCGTGAGCTGCCATTCGGTCCAGCTCTTCAATTGTAGGCTCTTCCATTAAAATCTCGCCCTCTGATTTACATTTCTCACATTGTATAATCATATCATAAACTTTTTTATATCCATTACCTTTACAGTCTGGACAAATATATTTGTGATTAGCTACTTTTACTCTTTCCATTTGATTTCCCACCTTTGTTATCTAAAAAAAATCTAATTAGTCTTCCGATCATTTTAGACCTTGTCCTATTAGTTTTTGTTGCAAGTACACCCAATTGTTCCCAATCATCTTTGGGTACAGATAGTGATTTGTATTTAGCTGGATCAGCCATTGGCTTCCTTTCTTTTGTTTGTTCTCTTCATTATGGGAATTTATCCTAAAATAAATAATTTGCAAGTATTATTTTTTTAATGTAAAAAGAAAGTCTCTTCTCACACCTTTTGTTTGTTCGTCCCTTTCTTGGGACGGGCAGACAGTTTAAAATGATTCTTAAGTAGTTATTTTACCTTCGTCTTTTACAGGTGCACAAACAAATTTAGGATACAACTGTAACGTGTTTATTTGTTCTTCAGTAAAATTACCATCCGCGATCAATATTTCATATGCATCTACTAATCCAGCACGCATACATTCATAATGATTATCGAATGTTTTAGGATAATCAGGATTTGTGTAGCACTCTCCGTTTACAACGGAACAAATAAATACCGTCAATAAAAATTTCATTATTTTCCCTGTCCGCGATACTTCTTCCACGAACGACGTTTTGATTTATTCATTTTACATTTACTTGGAGTACGTCCAATTGATGTCTTATGAAAGATAGGCTCGTGTGATACGTGATCTTTAAATTTTTTCGCCATCTTCGTCTAACCATTCTTTAACAAAGGGTTTGGCATCTTTAGGTGCAGTGATCACTGGTAGATAAGTTATCTTACCATTGACGTGTTGTTCTAAATCTGCTCCACAATTCATACATCTAAAAAATACTACATCGATATTTACCATCGTTGTGAACTCATCACACGTTGGACATTTACCATTGACTACTTCTGTTTTGATTGTGAATTTTTTATTTTTTGGCATTACTGACAGCTTAAACACTCATCGCTGTCATTGTCAAGATCAGCTAGTGCTTCTTGTTTACAGTCATCGCTGCAAAACATATCTAATTCGTCTTTTGGTTCGAATTCTTTTTTACATTTATTACACTTTTTCATTATTCTAATATTAACTTCTTAATTGAAAAAGATCCATCGATATTTTTTTCGAGCTCGGCCATCGACTTGATGCAAGTGTAATTTATGTTATTATTTTTATTTGTTCTTGTTGCGACTCTTTTGCCTTTTAAACATTGTGACATAGACTCTTGTATTCTGTGCTCCTTGATCTCTCCGTTGACAATCATAAGTAGGGCTATAATTAACTCTGTCATAAAATTTTTCCTTTGTTTTCACCTTGCTTTACAACGTACTTTTGTGTACCATTCTTGCCAGTTTCAACTTCTTTTCTTAAATCCTTTTGTAAACGTTTATTGATGAAAGTTCTTTTCATCTCATAAATATAATCTAAAACTTTTCTACTAATGCGCCCCGTTACCATTTGCCCTTACCTTATCTTTTAAATCTTCTATATCTTTTAATGCTTTTTCTAATTGATCTCTTAAAAATTCTATGTTTACCTTGTTAGTCATATTCATCTCTTGAGTTTCTTCCATCTTCTCGACACTTTTATAAAGATCCTCGAGTAAAAAATGTTGCTCCTGATCCACGGGGACCTGTTCAGATTTTTTAAGTAAATCATTTTCAAACAACTCACGTGAGGTCTCTAACGATACTAACCTCGAAGTTAGCTCTGTATAAGCGAAGACGCCCATTGCGACGAGCACGATCAGGCTAGCTACCGTCTTCATCGGCATCTGCACTCGTGCTTCTTCTCCAATGTTTAGTGGTTGCTTACTCATCTTTTGGTCCTATAAACTTGTCACCCATAAGTTTGATATCAGGGTTTTCTTTTTTGTAATCATTTTTAATTGAATCCCAGTAACTTCCATCAGGTTTAATAATCTTATCATCGGGAATGATTATACCAGAACATTTAGAAACTAACAATTTGAAGTTAGGATTGTTGCTCAAAGTGGGGTTTTTATTAACTTTTCCGCACATTTTCATCAACTCTAGCTGTTGTTTTAACTCCATATTTTCTTGTTGAACAGCTTTAAATTCATCAGTGCAAGCTGAACCTAAATAGTGTCTCCAGGTTAAACGTAAAGATCTATCATCAGAAGGATTAGTATAATTATTATCGGAGTTAAAATGCCTATGACGGTATTCCGAATCTCTTTGTTCGACTGATAGGCTAATATCACCAGTACTACAAGTATTAGTACCATTATTAAGATACTCATTTCTACTGTGTGCAGGTTTTATAAAACATAACAACACAAATAAAACAACCAACACCCCTGTAAAATAATAATTCATCCTGGCTATCTCCATAG
>WLWG01003599.1_pt1 | contig 10303 bp, 12 predicted proteins | sample 6712871 | NCBI WGS metagenome assembly WLWG01 (sample SAMN12718693, study PRJNA515312) | sponge metagenome | isolation source: marine sponge | host: Mycale hentscheli | place: New Zealand: South Island, Marlborough, Capsize Point | collected 2003-05-01 | reverse complement strand
TCTGCAGTCACAGCATCGTCTGCAATTTTTGCAGTGCTTACTGCTGAGTCTGCGATTTTTGCAGTTGTTACATTCGCATCAGTAATTTTTGCAGTTGTTACTGCATTGTCTGCTAAGACGTTTGATGTTACTTTAGTTGTTGCCATATTTTTTTAATTTATATTACATTTGTTTTATCACCGCCAACACACCAGTAAACAAAAGTTGCGCTATTTGCATTAAGGTTGTAATCACTTCCTGATAATACAAATTGACCACCATTATCACTTCTAAATTCTATTGATGGTAGCGTAGCTGTTGATCCTGATAATACCATTCCACTATTCCCTGAATAACCATAAGATTGCGCAGTCATTCCTGAAGCGACATAAATAAACATAGTACCATACGCTGATATTTTTTTAATCATTAAAAATTTAGGTAGGAATCCAACTGTAATTGCATTTGTAGATGCGTTCCCAGTATATGATCCTAGTTTAGAATATCCTGATACGGAATGCAGGCAATAAGCTGAAACAGCACCCCCTGAGGAATTAGTATCAGCATAATTTCCAACACTAAAAACTGAACTCGTAGGTGCGGTAGAATTAAATAAGTCTCCAGGCGAATATTGACCAATACGGTCATTAAGTTCAAAGGTTGATGTAGTTGGGTTAGTTAAATAAGCATTATATACTTTCCACCCAGAAACATCAGTTTTTTTAAATATTATCATTTCAGGAGTTGAACTTAATCCGTGTCCCACCGTCCCCGCAGAAGCTGTTCCAGTATAATTAACTATAGAAACCCCTGCTGTTGTGTTAGCTTGGACTGTACTTGTTATACTACCAGTAGTATTGCTGCTTGTAGTACCCCCATTTACTTCTAAAGAAAAAGAATTAAAAGTTGTTGTGTTTGCATTAAAATCACCACCATTACCAAGTGTAAAACCGTTTGAGTCAAAACTTGATAAAGAATTTGTTTCAGTTGTTTCCGCACTTGTAGTATTTGCATTTAACCATTTTGTTGCACCCCTATTTGAATCAAAAACACCAGTCCCATAACTTGATGTAGTATCTGCATTTCTTAAAAATACTAAATCAGGCTGCATACCAATATTTATGGAATTAGTTGAACCATTACCTGTATAACTTGCCACAGCAAAATCATAATCTGGTGGTGGTCCTCCTGTAAAAAGTTTTTTACCTAAGCTCATATTTTACTACGTCTATTTTTTTTGTTAAAGCATTTAATGCTGTTTCGTGATCGTTATGATTATTTAATATAATCGCTCTTTGATCTTCTACTTCTTGTGGTACATCTATGTTTCTATCTAACTTTCTAATATAATACCAATCTGTTTCTTGTAACATATATTTTGTATTATTATTTAAAACATTTATTTTTTGTTGTTTTAATTCTGTTAAAGTTTTTGACCACGTTTTTTGTATTACTGTATAATAATATTTATTATCTTCTAAATATAAGTCTCCTAGTTCTTCTGTAGCAGGATCATACTGTGGATCTACTACTTCGTAAAAACCTTCTTCTTCTAACACTTCTGCAGGTGAACTTGCAAAGCCACCCATATAGTGTTTTTTACCATTCCAAGTAGAAGGTAATGTATTAAATAATTTTATTTCTCCGTTTATATTATTTGCTCTCATAATTATTATGGTGTTGGATCACTTGCGTAAGGTTGAACTGAATACATATAAATTGGATTAGCAGAATCATTAGTACATACTATTTGTATTAAATTATTCGTTGCTCCGTCATAATCAGTTGATCCTACTTTATTAAATGTTGCGTTGGTTTGACTAAATGTTATTGTATGGTTACCTGTTAAGATTAAATCTATAACTTGACCTTGTTTTGCATTACTAAATGTAAATGTTGCATTACCACTAGCAGTTGCTGTAAATGTTGTTGCTGCACTAAAATCTAATGCAAAAGATGTATTACTACCTAATGCTGATAATGCAGTATATCTGTTTTCTAGTTTATCGTGTGTAATACCGTTGTCAGCTACCATTGCAGTTGCTACACTTCCTGTATCTCCAGTTCCTACTAAGTTTCCTGAAGCAGTTGGCAATACTAATACCGCACTACTTGCTGCACTATGAGGTGCTGCTTTTAATGTTTGGTAGTGTGCATTACCTGTTTCACAATAGAACCTCATTTCTGCTACGTTACCTGTACCTGTTCTAATTTGTATGCTACCATCTGCTACTGTTACACCACCTGATGATCCATTACCACCCATTGTAAATGCGTTTGGTGTACTAGACGATAAACTTAATGTTACATCTCCTGTACCTGCAGAAGCAGTTATTCCATCGCCACCTGTTATGCTTTCTACTACATTACTTAAATTAACTGCTACAAGGTGCATAACCTCAATACTTGTACCATTAGGTACGTTAGTATCAAACGTTAAAGTTGTACCTGATACAGTATATGAGCTGTGTAGTTGGTAAACACCATCAAAATATACTAATAGTTCGTTTTCGCTACTTGCACTATTGCTTAATGTATATGCTGCTGTACTACCGTTACCAGTGTATGTATCTATTGCTATTGTATTAGCACCTGCTGTTGCAGATATTGTTAAAGTATCAGTTCCAGCGTTTGTTGTTAAACTTACATTACTACCAGCGGCAATAGTAAGCGTATCATTTGTGCTATCAGCAGCTATTGTAGTTTGCCCTGATACAGCAATATTACCAAAAGCATTATCTCCTACTGCTGTATTTGCTATTGTAATACTGCCATCAGCGTTTGTAATACCAATACCTGTACCTGCTGTAAGTGTTGCATTTTCAAAATAACTATTACTGTTATCATAAATCATTAAATGTCCTGCCGCAGGTGATGTTAAATTAACATCTGTTAAATCCTTTAATTGGTTTGCCTACAGGCACTGGTAAAAGTGTCATCCCACCAATGTTTATGAACCAGGCTTTTAGCCAGTTTCCAAACAGCAAATTTCTTCTTTGCACTCATGTCAAAGAGTTAATTTCGCAAAACGAAAGAGCGTTAAAAAGAATTTGGCCGACTGCTCCAATTGGAGTTTGTTCGTCAGGTTTAAGCCGTTGGGAACCTTACGCTCCAATTGTTTATGCTGGTGTTGCATCAGTTTACAAAAAGTTTCAGCAACTCGGTCACGTTGATCTAATGTTTATTGATGAAGCTCATTTGCTTGCACCAAATGACAACACAATGTATCAAAAATTGATTGTAGGGTTACGGCAAATTAACCCAAACATGAAAGTGATTGGTCTTTCAGCAACCTTGTTCAGAATGGGACAGGGTATGCTGACTGATGGCGAAGATTCAATGTTTACCGATGTTTGTTACGACAAAACTTCGATGGAAGAATTTGTCAGTTTCATTGACGATTACTATTTGTCGAACTTGATTACGCCAATGACTCAAAACATCATTGATGTAAGTGACGTAAGACAGTTGGCAAACGATTTTAATCAAAAAGACTTGCAACTTGCCGTGGACAAAGATTCAGTAATTAGAGAGTCATTGACAGAAGCATGTGACGTTGCCAAAAACAGAAAGTCTTGGATGGTTTTTGGCGCAGGTGTCGATAACTGCGAGCATATCAACACGATGCTTAACGATATGGGAGTTCCGTCAACAGTTGTCCACAGTAAAATGGATGGCGATGAGCGAGATAGGCGATTGGCTTTGTTTCAAAACGGAGTTTATCGGGCAATCGTCAGCTATGGCATTTTGACAACTGGATTTGACCACCCGCAAGTTGATTGCATTGTCGATCTTAGACCTACAACCTCCGTTGTTTTGCACATCCAAAAATATGGCAGAGGGACTCGACCTTATTATCACCCCAATTGGTCTTTCGATCAGTTGCGAAATAAAGAGGATCGCAAACAGGCGATGCTTGCTGGTGGCAAAGAGAATTGCCTGATCCTAGACTTTGCAGGCAACACTGCCAGGCTTGGGCCGATTAACGATCCAAGAGTTCCAAAGAAGCGTGGTAAAGGCACGGGCGAAGTACCTGTCAAACTTTGTCCAGAGTGCGATGGTTACAATCATACAACCGCTAAGTTCTGTGACATTTGCGGTTACGAGTTTATTTTTCGAGTCAAGATTAAACCAAAAGCCAGCGAAGAAATTGTCATTAAACGTGATGAGCCTGACATGCACCTCTTTCCGGTTGAGCATGTCACGCACCAAATACATCGCAAGAAAGCAATCCCTTCTCTTAAAGTGACTTACTTTACCCCAGAGATGCGAGGATTCCCTGTGTGGCTTTGTTTTGAGCATAAAGGATTAGCTCGACATAAAGCTCATGAGTGGTGGAGGCAGCATCATGGCGATGAAATACCTGACTCTGTTGATAAAGCAGCAGAGATGTTTGATCAATGCCGTAGGGCAGCAAAGATTAAAGTTAAAATACCAAGCAAGGGTTACCCTGAAATAATGGAGTATATGTTTTGAACGAAGAAGAAGAACGCAAAAGGGAAAATGAAAAATGGCTACATCACAAATGCCAGATGGAAGCGGAACTTAAAGAGTACGCTGAAAATGTAGGCAATTTCTATAATCATTTAGTCGGCATGGGGATTCCACCGGATCACGCCTGTGCAATTACAAGTTCTAAGGTTCATGCCGAAGGGAGAGATTGATGCTTTATTACATTTCAATTTCTGTATGTGTTGTTTTGTTTATTTCGTTTGCAATTCATTTTGTAAATTTCCAAAAAACTCGTTGTCGATATTCCGATTCTGGCTCGGATGGTCATGACTGGGGTTTTTGGGAAACAGATTGGGAAAAAATGATTCAATATCGTGAATGCGATTGTTGCCATTTAACTGAGGTTAAAAGACTTGATGGAAAAACAAAATAACACTTTAAGTCGTGAAGAACTGTTTGAGAAAAAGCGTACATTCATGTTTGACATCGAGTGTTATTCGAATTTTTTCCTCGCTGATTTCATGTGCTATGAAACTGGCAAAACAATTTCATTTGAAAGAAGTCCGAGTTCGGAAATTAACCTTGCTGATTTGGATTGGATTTTAAGCAATTTTTTGATTGTCGGATTTAACAGTCGTAATTATGACATACCTATGCTGTTTGCTGCTCGGTCTGGCTTGTATACGAATGAGCTAAAAACTCTTAGCGATGAATTAATTGTGGAAGATTTTCATATTGGCAAAGCTGAAAAGAAATGGAAATTTAAAATTGGCTTTTGCAATCACGTTGACATTCAAGAAGTAGCACCTGGGGTTATGATTGGATTAAAGCATTACGCCGGAAGAATGCACTTGCAAAAACTTCAGGACTTGCCTTTTGATCCTGATTCCGAGTTGACTGAAAATCAGGCAATTGAGATTAGAAGTTATTGCAAAAATGATTTAGAGGTAACTGCTTACCTTTACTCTCGCCTTGAACAATCGATTAAGCTGCGAGAGCAAATGGGTTTAGATTATGAACTTGACTTGCGATCAAAGTCAGACGCTCAAATTGCGGAATCGGTGTTGAAAAATGAGATTGAAAGTCGTAAATGTAAAAGGATTTCACGACCTAAAAAAGATCGGACTGCAATTCTAAAATACAAAGTACCTGATTACATTAAGCCAAAAACAGAGTCTCTTAAATCAATTGTTAAACTGGTAAAGAATGCTGAATTTAATCTCGACGAAGGTGGAAGGCCGAAAATGCCTGACGCAATTCGAAAGGCTAAAATCCAGATCGGAAACTCGGTTTACAACATGGGCATTGGAGGCTTGCATTCAACAGAGAAAAAGCAGTGTTTTGTTTCCAATGATGAATACATTCTGATTGACCGAGATGTGGCATCTTATTACCCACAGATTATTCTCAATCAAAAATTGTACCCTGATCACATCGGCAAAGAGTTCCTTGACGTTTATCAATCGATTGTAGACAAAAGACTAAAAGCAAAAGCAACACCAGGAAAAATAGCCAAAAGCACTGCCGATAGCTTGAAAATTACTATCAATGGGGCATTTGGCAAGTTGGGTAGCGAATATTCATGCCTGTACGCTCCCCAGTTGCTCTTACAGGTCACTTTAACTGGTCAGCTATCTTTGCTGCTTTTAATTGAAATGATTGAATCTCGTGGCATTTCGGTAGTCTCAGCAAATACTGACGGGATCGTTGTTAAATGTCCGATTCACAGACAGTGGGATTTACAAGAAGAAGTTAGCCGATGGGAAAATGTCACGCAATTCACTACCGAAGAAACCGTTTACAAAGCTATCTACTCTAGAGATGTTAACAATTACATTGCGGTTGGAAGTGACGGTGATTTTAAAGCCAAAGGCAGTTACGTTTGCGATCTTTCAATGAAAAACAAAGATCGGGAAGGTCTGATGAAAAATCCAGAGTTTACGATCTGCAACGAAGCGGTAATGCTTTTCTTGCGTGATGGCACTTCGATTGAGAAGACAATACGGACTTGCCAAGATATTCGCAAATTTGTTGCAGTTCGTAAGGTTAATGGCGGCGCAGTCAAGAACGGAAAATATCTTGGTAAAGTTGTTCGCTGGTACATTCAGGAGGGCGAGTTTGGAATAATTGAATATGCTAAAAATGGAAACAAGGTTCCAAATAGCGATGGTGGATGCCCAGTGATGAATTTTGGGAAGTTTCCAGATGACATTAATTATGAGTGGTATCACGAAAGATGTTTTGGAATATTGAAAGACTTAGGTTACGGAAGAAAAGTTGAAGTTCAGTTAGGATTATTTTAAATGGAAACCCCTCGTCAAAAAAAGTTAAGAGAAGACAAACAAAACTTGATCTTCGCATTGAAAAAATTTCGCTCGATAGACAAAGTCGCTAAGGAACTTGGCAAGTCTCGAAGTTCGATTAAGTCAGCTGCATATGCTCTTAAAAAATTTGGACACGAACTTAGTTTTTTGGAAGATGGAAACGATTACAACAAAGAAGTTTATGAACCGACACCAGAGCAAATAAAAGAGGCTTGCAAGGAAATTCAGTCTAAGTGGTCAAAGCACGATAAAAGGAGAAATCTTAGAAGTGACTGGCAAGCAAAACCAGTGGAATTTGAAAGTGTTGACTATAGGATTCATCAAAAACTTTCATCATCAATGGGAAATGAGTAGGCATGTGGGTAATACCAAAAAACTTAAAAGTGTCGTCAGCTTTTGTACCGGATACGGTGGACTCGAAAGAGGACTTGAATTTGCTGGAATCGACCATCGAGTCGTCGCTTGCGTGGAAATCGAAGCATACGTCATTGCAAACTTGGTGCAAAAAATGGAGTCGAATCAAATGGCTCCCGCACCTGTTTGGACGAATGTTAAAACCTTCCCAGGAAAAAGATTTCGAGAAAAAGTGGACATTCTTACTGGAGGTTACCCATGCCAACCATTCTCTGTTGCCGGACAACAGCTTGGAACAGAAGACCCAAGACACCTATGGCCTTTCATCTTGCAGCAAATTAAAACAATTAGACCTGTTCAATGCTTCTTTGAAAACGTCGAAGGACACATCAACCGAGGACTCCAGCAAGTCATCTCAGACTTGGAAAAAGCAGGTTACGACACAGCGTGGGGAATATTCTCAGCGGCAGAAGTCGGTGCGCCTCATAAGAGGAAAAGAGTTTTTATACTGGGCAACTCCAAACACCATGGATCATCTTTGCCAGAAAAGCCCACAAACAATTTATCGGCAAGCAACAACAGTTCGAAAAGGTCGGAAACGACCATCGAATCTTCGAGAGCAGGTAAATCCAGTAGCAACAGAAATTTACAAAATGGCAAACCTTCCGACTCCAACATCCTCGGAACACAAGTTTCGCCTAAAGGGGAACACTCAGCAAAGCAATTGCCTGGAAGCGATGGCAAGGACGGGCAGGCTGGGCAAAACTACTGGGCAGTTGAACCCAACGTGGGTAGAGTGGTTGATGGGTCTTCCTACAGGGTGGACAGACTTAGATTGCTGGGGAACGGAGTAGTTCCTCAGCAGGCAGCATTTGCTTACACAAAGTTGTTAGAAAGAACAAGTTAGATGTTTGACACTGATAAGTTGGCAATCAGTTTTTCAGGAGGAAGAACGTCTGCTGTAATGACTAAAATACTTTTAGATAAGTTCCCTGAAAAGGAAATAATAATTACTTTTGCAAACACAGGTCTTGAACATCCTGATACCCTGCGTTTTGTAAAAGATTGCGACGAAAATATTTTTAACAACAAAGTTGTTTGGATCGAAGGGGTCACAACTCACGGAAAAAGGAAGGGCATGGGTTGTAAAGTGGTGGACTTCAAAACTGCCTCCAGAAATGGTGAACCTTACAGGGAAGCTGTCAAAAAGTACGGATTGTTTAACAAAACAAATCCATCCTGCACTGGGCGATTGAAAGTCGAGCCAATGCAAAAATATCTTAAAGGTCAAGGTTTTTTAAGAGGCAAAAAACTTAACCACTGGACTGCTGTTGGAATTAGGTCAGACGAAATTGATCGAATTAGCAGAAAAAGAAAAGAGTTGAAATTTTTATACCCGTTAGTTACCTGGGGTATAAACAAAGAGGATGTTCTTCGCGAATGTTCGAAATGGTCATTCGACTTGAGAATAGACGAACATATGGGGAATTGTGTTGGATGCTTTAAAAAATCAATTCGTAAATTATGCACTGTGGCAAAAGATGAACCGAAACAGTTTGATTTTTGGAGAGATATAGAAGACGAATTTAAAGAGTTAAAGACCGAGAATAATTACGATCCTAAAACCGGCTATCGTAGAATTTACAGAGAGAACAGAACCGTCGATGATATTTTTGAAATATCAAAGCAAGATGAATTTAGGCGATTCAATTCTAAAGACGGATTAACACAATTAACTTTGTTTGGTGATTTGGATAAGACCACAGGCTGTGGTGAATCATGTGAAGTTTATGCAGACGAAAATTGGTAAAATGAAAATTATATCTTGGTTCTCCGGTGGAGTGACATCAGCCGTAACTTGTAAACTTTGTGTTGAGATTTACGGAATTGAATCTTGCAGATTTGTTTTTATGGACACTAAAAACGAACATGAATCTACAGAGAAATTTATTGATGATTGTTCAGAGTGGCTAGGAAAGCCAATTGAAAGAATCACTGCACTTGGCGATAAGTACAAAACAATACAAGATGTTTGGATTAAAAATAAATCATTAAACATTGCGAAAGGTGCTATTTGCTCTGCAACTTTAAAAACTAAATTGAGACTGAAATGGCAGCGCAAAAACGAATATGATCACCAGGCGTTTGGCTTTGATATAAGTGAAATAAATCGAGCTAAAAGCATGGTCAAAAGTCATGAAGAAGCAAAACCCATATTCCCTCTTTTGATGTTTGGCATGTCCAAAAAGGATTGCCTTAAATACTTGAGCGATGCTGGCGTTCAAGTTCCAGAACCTTATGCCAATGGTTTTGGCAACAACAATTGTTTTAAAACAGGTTGCATACAGGGAGGTATTGGGTACTGGCAAAAAATGAAAAGAGAACATCCTGACAAATTTGAAAAAATGGCAGAGATGGAACACAGGCTAACTGATATAAAAGGAGAACCTGTGACCATGTTGAAAGACCAGTCTAATGAAGCAAAATTAAAAGATTGCAATTTAATTTTTTTAAAAAAACACCCTGAGTACCCCTCTGTTTTAACCATTGACGATAAAAAAGGTAGAGAACCAAAACCCTTAATGGATTGTATGGGGTTTTGCGGGATCAACGATTTAGACAAACCTAAAACTGCTGAAGAATTAAATTTTCAAGGCAACTTATTTAAGTGACAAGTTTTAGCATGACTTCCGAAAACAAAAAGAATCCTGGTCAAACAGCAGAAAGAACTGAAGATGGATGGATTTGCAACAAATGCAGAATCCCTGTGTTTTCAGGTTGTCAATGCGATCACGGAGAATGGGAGTGCAGGTCTTGCGGGGAGTTCACTTACCCTTTTTACTATTTTTTCAATGACGGATGCCAGCATTGTGGATCAGATGAAGTTTTTTATTGCAAATTAAAAACGAGCGCAAAATGAACTTTAAAATAACAGGTGGCGTTCCCGAAGGTTACAAAGCAATTGCTTTTCGAAAAGTAAAAAAAGGTGAACGGTATCTAGTGATTGGGATTGATAGAAATTACCCAATGAAATGGAGTTCTCAAAATGAAAGTCTAAACGAACGCATCATTCTTGAAAAAATTAAGCCGGTTGACGATAAATGCTAACTCCGTCAGGTTGGAATATCCTGTCACCATTTGATCGCAAGTAAGTCGGTTTCAATCCGATTTGAGTGACCTTTATGTCGTCAAGC
>WLWG01003598.1_pt1 | contig 10303 bp, 15 predicted proteins | sample 6712871 | NCBI WGS metagenome assembly WLWG01 (sample SAMN12718693, study PRJNA515312) | sponge metagenome | isolation source: marine sponge | host: Mycale hentscheli | place: New Zealand: South Island, Marlborough, Capsize Point | collected 2003-05-01 | reverse complement strand
GTTATGATTTAAGGGGTAATATGACAATGATTGATCAAAAAACTGGTGAACAAAAACAAAGACCAATTAAACCAAAAGAATCTGTATGGTACCAATATGAAAAAATATTTACCAATGATTACTCTATTGTGAGTGAAGATTATAAAAAATTCTTATTAACTTTTGAAAATAAAGAATATGAGGGTGTAGAAAATGAACCATATAGAAGAGTATGGACTAAACCAATCACATCATACGCCTCTAATTATAATTTATTTGATATTTCTTTGGCACCACTTAAAGAAAGTATGTTTAATAAGGTAAAATCACAATTAAAGGTAATTGAAGCTGGATTCCATAAAAAAGCGTTAATCGCTCAAGAATTTGGACCTTATGAAATAGATGTTAACAATGTTTATGAAAAAGGTGGTGTTATCGATGAGAGTGGAAATGGGTTTCTTATCCCCACAAGTAAAAATCACAAATTTTGGTATCGACATCTTAAAAATCTTGTTTTAAATCCAGAATTAATCACTAAAATGGGTGATAATCTATATAACACTGTTAATGGTGTATACGATATGAAATCAGCGTGTACAGAACGTAGAAATCTTTATAAAAAACTTATTAAAGAAAAAAACTTAGTGGGTGTTGATATTTTAAAATAAATTCATTATCATTATAAAAAAATATTATGGTGGAATTAAAAGATAAAATAGAAAAAAATCAAGAAAAGTTTTTAGATACTAGTGTAAAACATCAGATTTTTAATGAAGAATTATTAAAGTTTTTGGGTGAGGATTTGTTCACATCTCCCGCCTCAAATATGGAATCTATGTATAACGCTTTTCCTGGTGGGTTAATCGATCATCTTTTAAAGGTTACAAAATACGCCATTTATATTAATAATTGTTTACCAGAGAAATTAAGAACTGATCAAAGTTCGATAATTAAAGTATGTTTTTTACATCAGATAGGAAAAACAAAATTATATAAATTTTGTGAATCAGAATGGCACAGAAAGAATCAGGGTAAGATGTATGAGTTTAATGAAGATTTGGTTTCTATGAGAATTGGAGAAAGGTCTATCTATTATTGTATGATAAATGGTGTTAAACTTAATGAAGAAGAATACCAATCCATTGTTAATTATGATAAATCTGATGATGATAAACAATCAAAATGGTACAGTAGTCCATTGTCCACAATTTTAAGACAGGCTAATGAACTATCAATAATAGAATGTAAAAATAGTTAAAATGGATAATTCTGAATTTAATTTAGAAAACGAAATGAAGGAGTTACAAGAATTACAAGACCTAATGAGTCGAATTGAAAACTTCAATAGTGAGGAAAGTACTGGTACAACAGATTTTAAAATGTCAATAGAAACAAAATTTACTAACTCATCAGATAATTCAGATCCAGAATATGCCAAAGTAGGTGATAGTGGATTTGATTTAAGGGCTTATTTAAATGAATCGGTTACACTTAAACCTTTGGAGAGAAAATTAATCCCCACTGGTTTAAAATTCGAGTTACCACCCAATACAGAATTACAAGTTAGACCAAGAAGTGGTATGGCTTTAAAACATGGAATATCCGTTTTAAACACACCTGGAACTGTGGATGGAGGATATAGAGGTGAAGTCGGTGTAATTGCAGTAAATCTAAGTAATGAAGATTATACGATACAACCAGGTGAAAGAATCGCACAGGGTGTGATTATGAATGTTGTAGGACAAGGTATAAGTAAATTGGTTAGAGTTAATAACCTATCTGAAACTGAAAGAGGTGAAGGTGGGTTTGGATCAACAGGTAAACAATAAATAATAAAATATGTCAAAAGAAAGAACGTTAAATCAGTACAGACAAGTTAAAGACACTGTATATAATACTACAAAAACAAAAGTGGTTAACGACTTTTATGTAAAAGTAAATTTTGATTGTCAATACGTTGTCGATTTAATTAAAGAATTCCCTAATGAAACAGAATTAGGTAGAGAAATTAAAAATTACTATAATAGTTTAAAATGAAATTACTAAGAAAAATACCATCTGAAAGTATTCAGGATTTATTTTTTGAAATATGTCTCAAATCCAACAATGGTTGTAATATAAAGGTTGGAGATAAACACTATAATGTATATATTAATTCTGTTGGTGAGTATGTAACGACAGAATTTAGATTAGACTATGAACTAACAGAAGAAGAATTTAAAAAATTTAAAAAATGATTAGTGTAGTATTCTCAACAAGAAAAGAAAATACTGAATACCAAAACCACATCAAAAAAACTATTGGTGTAAAAGATTGTGAGATCATAGAAATAGTTAATGATGGTAAATATTCACTAACCGAAGCTTATAATAAAGGTTTAGAAGAATCTACTAATGATATTGTTGCATTTATACATGATGATTTAATTTTACCTAATAATTGGGGTAAAAAAATGTTAATTCATTTTAAAACTTCTGAATATGGTATTTTAGGCGTTGCAGGTACTACCGATATGTCTGAAACAGGGCAATGGTGGAAAGATAGTACTAAGATGGTTGGTATAGTAAAACATTCACACAATGGTAAAACTTGGGAAAGTAAATATTCCGCTAATTTTGGTAAAGATATTATAGAGACTGTTGTAGTGGATGGTTTATTTTTTGTTGTTAATAAAAACAGAATAAAATCTAATTTTTCAGAAGATATTAAAGGATTTCATTTTTACGAAATAGATTTTACATTTAATAACCATTTAAATGGTGTTAAAGTGGGGGTAGTATTCGATGTTAAATTAACACATAAATCTATTGGGCAAACAAATGAAGAGTGGGAAAAAAATAGACTAAATTTTGTAGAAAAATATAAAAATAAATTACCTTATAATATTAAACCTGAAATAAGGTTCGAAAATAAAGAGGTAAAATTAAATAAGACACCTAAGTTGGGTGTTATTATACCCACAAAGGGTAATGTAGAATTACTGACTGATTGTATAAATTCTTTAATAGAAAAAGACAATTATAGTAATTTAGAAATTTTCATTGCAGATACAGGATCAACGGATGAAGAAAAAAAGGAAATTAAAAAATTAATCATATCACATCAGGAAACTACAGTTATTAATTTAGTAGAGTATGACTATTATAATTTTGCGAAAATTAACAATGATGTGGTTAAAAATCACATAGACGATGATACAGAATTAATATTATTTTGTAATAACGATATAAAGTTACTTAATAATGGTATAAGTCAAATGGTAAACGTATATAACAGAAATATAAAAACTGTTGGTACTATAGGTGCTAGACTACATTTCGGTGATAATACTATACAACATTCAGGTATGACTTTATTTTTGAGTGAGAACAATAAAAAATATATTGTAGGTTTATCACATTTTGGTTTAAGATCATACTACAACTACCACAACCAACGAAAGGATGTTGTGGGTAATACTGGTGCGTTTTTAATGATTAGTAAAGATTTATTTAATAAAATTGGTAAATTCAGTGAAAGTTATTTAGAATGTTTTGAGGATGTTGAACTAAATTTAGAATGTTTATCTAGGAATAGAAAAAATATTTTTGTTAGTGATGCAGTTTGTTACCACTACGAAAGTCAGACAAGGAATAAAGATGAGGACAAGTTATTGAGAGAAGGAAATGATTACAGAAAAATAATACCTAAAATAGTGAATAATAAAAAAACTTATGAATATTTTAGTAATGTCAATAAAACAATTTTAGAACAATTATTTAAAAATGCAAAAACCGTTAATTAATATATTAACTAGAACATCTAATAGACCTAATGGTTTTGATATATGTGTAAATTCTATAAAAAACCAAACATATGAAAATATAAATCATATAGTTTCTTATGATGATGATTTAGATTTAAATTATATTAATAATTATAATGTTAGTAAAATAAAAATTAATAGAGAAGAAATAATAAAAAATGATAAATCTGTAAACCCTAATAACCCTAATTTTTGGTTTTCACCACACAATTTATATTGTAATAGTTTATTAGATGAAGTAAAAGATGGTTACATTATGTTTTTAGATGATGATGATATGTTATTACACGAAAATGTAATTGAGGTTATTGTTAATAATATAGTAGATGAAGATACTATATTAATTTGGAAAATGCAATATCCAGATGGTAGACTTTTACCTGATAGTAATTCATATGAAACAAAAAGTATAAGGTTAGGTGGTATTGGGTCACCTTGTTTTCTTTTTCACAGTAAATGGAAAGATTTCTATAGGTGGGATACATATAAATGTGGTGACTATAGATTTTTAGAAAAGTTATATAAAAAAATACCAAATAATAAATGGATAAACTCACCTTTCATAAAATTAAATAATAGTGGTGGTTTAGGTAAAAAAGAAGACATATGAGTAAAGTTTCAGTAATAACAAGATGTTATAATAGATTAGAATATACTTCTATGTGTATAAGAAGTATTAGACATTTAACCGATTATGAAGATTATAACCACATAATCATAGATCAAGGTAGTACTGATGGTACTAAAGAATGGTTAAATTCATTAATAAAAGAAGGTTTTTATAAATTAAAAATTAAAAATAACGAAAAAAATACTGGTGATGCTGGCGGTATGTTAGATGGTTATAAGTTAGTTGGTGAAGACTGTAAGTATATTATGCAGTTTGATAATGATTGTGAAGTAATAACTGAAAATTATCTAGAAAATTTAGTTAATGTAATGGACACCAACCCAAAAATAGGTGTTATAATGTTAAAGAGAAATGGTGTGACTAGAAATATTCACCCCAAAAACGTAAGAAAAATCAATAATGTTAGTTTAGGGGATATACCAAAGGCGACATGTTGTATGATGATTAGAAAAGAGTTACTAGATAAGATTAATATATGGTATACTAATGAGAAAATAGGTTGGGGGTTTACTATTTCTCAAAAAATAAAAAGTATGGGGTACTCTGTATTAAAATCATTAGATATTCAGGTTAACCATATTGATGGTGGTAACTCTAAACCAGGACAACCACAAAAATACCCTACTTATTTTTCTAATACGATAGGGAATAGTAATTATACAAAAATTAAATATTAAATATTATGAAAAAAAATATACCACTTTTTAAAGTTTATATGTCAGAAGAATCACCTAAAGCAGCTGCCAGAGTTTTAAAGTCAGGATTTATTGGTCAGGGATCAGTTGTCGATGACTTTGAAAAGGAGTTAAAGGTTTTTTTTAATAATGATTATGTCGCAACAACAAATTCTGCAACTTCCGCAGAACATTTGGCATTACATCTTTTAAAAAAACAGGGTAATGAATATGTGATTAATAATGAATGGCCTGGTTTAGAAATGGGTGATGAGGTACTAGCAACACCACTAACCTGCACCGCAACTAATTTTCCTATATTAGCAAATAACTTAAAAATTAAGTGGGTTGACATTGATCCAAAAACCTTAAATATGGATTTAGATGATTTATCTAGGAAAATTTCTAAAAAAACAAAAGTAATATTCTTAGTTCATTGGGGTGGTTACCCTATGGACTTAGATAAACTAAAGGAAATACAAAATAAATCATTTTTAAATTTTGGGTTTAAACCTGTAATAATAGAAGATTGTGCACATGCTTTGGGTAGTAAATTTAATGGTAGAGTAATAGGGTCACATGGCAATATATGTACATTTAGTTTTCAAGCGATAAAACATTTAACATCAGTAGATGGTGGTGCATTAGTATTACCACATAAAGAATTATATAGTAGATCCAAATTATTAAGATGGTACGGCATTGATAGAGAATCTGATAGAAAGGATTTTAGATGTGAAGCAGATATAATAGAATGGGGGTTTAAATTTCATATGAATGATGTTTCTGCTTCTATTGGTTTGGAAAATTTGAAAGAAGTAAAAGAAAACGTCATTGATAAACACAAATCTAATGGTAAATTTTATGATGAAGCATTAAAAAATGTAGAAGGTATCACACTTTTAGAAAGGGATGATAGAATGGAATCATCTTACTGGATTTATTCATTATTAGTAGAAAATAAAGATAAATTTACTGAACACATGAAAAATCATGGAATAATGACTAGCCAAGTGCATGAAAGAAATGATATACATTCTTGTTTAAAAGAATTTAAATCTAATCTACCTAATTTAGACAAAATAAAACCTAAATTAACCGCTATACCTGTAGGCTGGTGGGTAACTAAAGAAGATAGACAATATATTGTTGATGTAATTAAAAAGGGGTGGTAATGAGTAAAATAGAAGAATATAAAGGAATTTTGATTTATACTGGTGCAGGTTTAAATTCAGGAAGTGGGACTGCTCAACAACATGAAAAAGAATATAAAATATTTCAAAAAGTTTTAGATCGTGTTGATAATAAAAATAACCCGTTAATGATATACCTTGGAATATTGGCGACGGTTTAATATGTGCTAAATATAATAAAAAATAAAATTTTTGTTAGAAGTATGGAAATAAAAGCATTCGATGAATTTGGGTTTATGTTATGGTATCACGCACCTATAGCTTATCATCTATTTTTAGAAAGTAAATTATCGAAAACATACGGTAAATATGGAAGTAGCTCTGTTTTTTACTTTTCTGAAAATCATGAAGAAAGTAAAAAACATAACAATAATTTATTTAAATACAGAATGGATTGTTATGGTTTTAATAAACCATTTTTTGTTAAAAATAATTGGACACCTCCTCCATTAAAAAAACACTATAGAAATGATATTTTTAAATTTCATAAACCAATATTAACAATAAATAATAAAAATAATAAAGAATGGGGAAATAGTGGTATTTTCAATTACTTTAATAAGTCTTCTTTAGAGGAAATTATAAAAACTTTTAAAGATACACATGAGATAATATACATTAGACCACCCGATCAAGAAAGTTATGGTTATAGAAAAGACGACAATCAAAATTACATTGATATTGGTGATTTAGAAATTATAAGAAAACATAATGTTAAATGGATATGTGATATGTTAGATAAAAATAAAAATTTATCATATAATGAATTACAATTTATGATATTAGCAAATTCAGAAAAACATATTACACCATCAGGTGATGCAGTTATACCATCCTATTTTGGTGGCGATGTTTTAATCTATAATTGTAAAAATTGTCAATCCAGTAGTAGGGGAGTATGGCAAACAAATTCTTGGTTAAAAGAATTGTCTGGTAGTAAAATTTATGGGTTTAATGACTATGATAAACTTATAAATAAATCTTTAGAATTATGGAAATAAGGGATATTACATTTGACGATTTAGATTTTTTCAACAATGTTAGGTCAGAAAGTTACATGTTTTTACATGATAAAAAAAATTACACTTTAGAAGAAAATAAAAAATGGTTCAAAAACTTAAAAGACCCATATTTTATTATAATTTATGAAGGTAGTCCCATTGGTTATGTGAGGACATCAAATTGGTTAGATGATAGTGTTTATATTGGTATGGATATTTCTAAAGAATTTAGAGGTAAAGGATTTTCTTATTTAGCATATGAAAAATTATTTAATATTTTAAAAAATAAATATAAAATTAATAATGTTTATCTGGAAGTTTTATCTACCAATGAAAGGGCATATCACATATATAAAAAACTCAATTTTATAGAAGTTGATAGAGTCAAATATAATAATGAAGAAAGTATAAAAATGTTTAAAAAAATAAATAAAGATGGAATATAAAAAATATACAACTAGTTTTTACGTTGATTTACTTAAAAAAGGTGAGTATTTTACCTATGGTAAATTTGGTGATGGTGAATTAATAGCGATATTTAAATATCTAAAATGGGATAAAAAATATAATATAAACTTTGGAAATCATAACATAGATAGACATTTATATTACGATGATCTAGGAGAATCATTACACAATACATTTATACATGAAAAAGGATATTTTAAAGGATGTCCTAATCATTGGTGGTCTAATGATAAGCCTATATCTAGATTATTTAGAGATTATGTTAAAGAATATAATATAAACCCACCTAATTTACATGATACTGACACCTCTTTTTACAAAGATGCCCCTATAGGTAATTTAGGTGATTTAAAAAATCAATTAGAAAAGATGAATTATATTGTGGTAGGTGATTCAAAAAAAAGAAATTTACCCATTAAATATACTGATTTTATTGAAATACCTTCGGTTAATGCTTGGTTAAAAAAAGATGATATTAAAGAACAAATTTTAACTATGGTTGAAAAATATGAATCACCAGTATTTGGTTTATCTGCAGGTATGGGTACATTAAGTATGCAAGACGATTTATACTCATTTATTGGAGATAAGTGTTGGACTATTAGTTTCGGGTCAATTTGGGACCCTTATATTGGAATTAAAACTAGAACTTACCACAAACAATATAAAACAAATAAAATATGAATATTTTAGTTACAGGAGGTGCGGGGTTTATTGGTACTAGATTAGTTAAAAGATTACACTCTGAGGGTCATAAAATAATTGTGATTGATGATTATAGTTCAGGTAAAAAAACAAATCAAATAAGTGGTGTTGATTATATAAAATCTCACACAAGTGAATTAGATTTTTATCTTGAGGGGAAATCCTTTGACGTGGTATTTCATTTAGGTGAATATTCTAGAATATCTACTTCTTTTGATGATATTGGAAGAGTTTTATCGTCTGTCGATGGTACTTTTAAGGTTATAGAATATTGTCGTAAAAATAATATAAAAATAATTTATGCTGGATCTAGTACTAAATTTGCAGATGAAGGTATTTCTCATTCACCGTATTCTTTTTTTAAAGCAAAAACAACAGATTTAATAAAAAACTATGGTAAATGGTATCTGTTAAAATACTCCATTTGTTATTTTTATAACACTTTTGGTGATGGGTATGATAGTAGCCCTATACCTGGTTATGAATCGGTTATTAGTGTTTTTGAAAAACAATATAATAATAATAAATCTTTAACTATTTGTGGTGATGGGTTACAAAGTAGGTCATTTACTTATGTAGAAGATATTGTTGACGGTTTAATAAAATCATGGAAATACCCAAAAAATGAAGAATTTCAACTATCCAATCCAAAACACTATACAATTATAGAAATTGCTAAGATGTTTAAGGATGATATTATTTTTATTGAATCAAGAAAAGGTGATAGGAAAAGAAGTGTAAAAAATAATGATAATGCAGAATTACTTTTAGGTTGGCAGTCTACAATGGATGTTTCAGAATGGATAAATAATATTAAAAATAACATTCACAATATTTAATTAATACACTATTATTATTATTATATGAGTAGAAGAAGAAATAAAAAAATTTCTGAAGAGGATTATAGAGAAATACAAGAATTTGTTTATAAAAAAAATCAAGAAGAGGATAAGTTTCTAACCTCAATGTCGGTACACTATAAGTGTAAAAATGAAAATCAAGGAAAAGTTAGAGACTCTATTAGGAATAATGAGATCACTATAGTGTCTGGGTTACCAGGTACAGGAAAAACATTTATTGCTTGCGCTGAAGCATTAAAAATGATTAAATCTAAAAGTAAGTTTAAAAAAATACTTTTGGTTAAATCTATTACTCAACTAAGAGGAGAAGAATTAGGTAGTTTACCTGGAGATTTAAATGAAAAGTTTGATCCTTATTTGGGTTCTTTTATTGATAACTTTGAAAAGATTATTGGTGAATCTTTAACTCGTAAACTTAGAGAATTAGGGTTAATTAATTTACAACCCTTAGCATTTGTTAGAGGTAGAAGTATTGACAATACTATTATTATTGTTGATGAAGCACAGAACATCTCTATAGACAATATGAGGACTCTAATGACACGTATAGGTGATAACTCAAAAATGATTATATTAGGTGATGTTAAACAAAAAGATATAAGAAATAAAAAAGATAGCTCTTTAGAGGTGATTATAGATAAGTTTAATAATATAGAAAACTTCGGTTGTGTAGAACTTAGAAACCCAAATGATGTGGTTAGAAATCCAATTATTAGAATAATAGAAGAAACATTTGACTTATTAGAAAATTAAGATGAAACAATATGCATTAAAAACAAAAGATGGTGATGTAATAAATAGAACAACACAAATATGTTTAAGTGATGCGATAGAATACTTTTCTAAAATTAAAATAATGACTAAAAAAGAATTATTAAAAATATATACCGTAGAAGAAGATGAAAATAGGAATAACAATTGATGGTGTAATAAGAGATTTTATTACTAAGTTTGAGTCTGTTTATGATAAATATTATCCCGAAGAAT
>WLWG01003595.1_pt1 | contig 10310 bp, 8 predicted proteins | sample 6712871 | NCBI WGS metagenome assembly WLWG01 (sample SAMN12718693, study PRJNA515312) | sponge metagenome | isolation source: marine sponge | host: Mycale hentscheli | place: New Zealand: South Island, Marlborough, Capsize Point | collected 2003-05-01 | reverse complement strand
GGGTGGGGAGCGCCAGGGATCCTGCGCTGACGCTCACCGGTAGCGGGCTGTCCTGGGGCTTGCGGATGACGAAGCAAAACTGCCGCCGAAACTCGCTCCTGGCCTCTGCCCACAGCTCGTCCCTGAGGGCGGCGTCGTACATGAACCCGTAGCGAGTTGCGGCGAGGGCGCTGCACGTGTATATATGGCGGGACTTGAAGGGTTCCCGAAATGCCACGCCGCCGAGCAGCATGTGCAGCTGGTTCCCGTGCGTCCTGTAAAACTGCTGCATGTGCTGCCCTGCGTACCCAACTGCCGCATGCTGCCCCTCCGCCTCGAGCACCCGCAAGAACTGCAGCCGATGTAACATGAACGGCAATCGATTTTCAACGTACCGCACGTTGGTACTCAGGATGTCCTGGTGCTGACCGACCCACGCCAGCGCCTTTTCCAGCCGGTGCTCCTGCAACTCGTGTTCTATGGAAAGAAGCTCGATGTACGGCTCGCGGATAGACTCCCAGCCGTCGACCTTGGCCTCCTGGGCCAGGGCATCGCCGGCCTCGAAGTTCCCGGTCGTGTACAGGTGCTATGTGATGAGCGCAGAGATGAGCTGGTCCTGCCTGGAGGCAGCCTCCCACTCCGAGGTTGACGCGTCCGAGGCGGAGGCCCCAGCCGACGAGCGCACATTCAGAACCTCCGTATTCAGCACCCGAACCTCCTCGGCGAGATTACCCGCCTCGGCGTCCACGTGCTTGGCGAGCTTGGACACCGCTCCGTGCAGGGATTTCGTCGACTTGGACATGCGATCCAACGCCTTGCGCGCGTCCCCCGGATCGACCACCTCTCCACGCTCTAGCTTCTCTATGAGCGCGTCGAGGCACTGCACGCTGGTCGCGTGGCACGCCTCGTCGAGCTCGGACACCGTCTTCACGAGACTTGCAGACTGGACCAGGTAGGGCGGAACGGCGTCGAGCCCGTCCTCCGCGACGGACAGCGACGCCATTGTGGCAATGGCCTGCTGTTGTGAAGACGTTATTATGGCCATGACGTCGAGTGCGGTTTTGTACGCCTGAGCATGAAAGAGTGAAATCTGTTTGGACACCACGAGAAATAACTAAAAAATTCATGTCCGTCATCACCATCACCATCGCCCTAGCTAGTTCTTCCTCAGGCATCGGGGGTTTGACGCACGGGCGCCTAGTCCCCGTACAGTACACGTGCCCCGCCCCCGGGGGTACGTGCCTGCACAGCATCCCAACGTTCCTCTCAATGGGCAGGACGACCACGCCGACCACGCCGAGGTCGGCGCGCGTCGTGGTACGCTCGCGTGAAACATTCCGGTCGGGGTCGACCATCCAGCATATGCTGGGTGATTTCCCCGATGTTCAACGCGGCGTTCTTGTCCCTGCCCTTGAAAGGAACGTTGGATCTGCAATGGACGCTTGTGCAGCGTTTGCAGCCTCGGTTGTCCTTTAAACGAATCTCCCCAGACCGAGTATAGAACGGGATGTCGGTCTTGACGCCCACCAATGGCTCCTTGCAGTCGTTGCAGGTGACCGTGGAACACGACTCGGGGGTGTTGAGGGTCTTCCAGGTGTACCCGCAGATGCGGCGAGACCTCGACACTGGCACCGCCCGCTCACCTCGCGGACCGTGCGACGGAAACCTTGCGTCGCCATACCCGACGACGATTCGCGCCTTCTCCTCGCGCGTCAGGCCCTTCCCGAACTCGTTGAACTTCGCCTGCAGCGTCCGCATTTTGCCACCGTGCACCTTGAAAGCCAGCTTTGCTCGTTTCTCGTTGTCGCCATAGAGCTCCCAAGCCCGCTGGTAGCCGCGCACTCGCAGCACGAGTCCCGGGATCAGATCCTCGAAGGTTCCAAATTTGAGACTCCCCTCGCGGGACAACTGGCCGTGGTAGGCCTCCAGTCCCTCTTTCAGCTTGGCCATCTGAAACACGCGATCGTTGACGCCCGACAGGTGGTAATATTCTCGTCTCGTGAGCTTGAACGCCTTCTTGTCGGTCATCCGCACCGCATAGAACATGTTCGTCCTTCCTGGATCCAGGCCGATAACGATCGGGTCGGCAGGGAACATGTCACGTGTCACTGACACCCTGGACGGCTTCTTCTTCTTCTTCTTCTTCTTCCCATGGTACCTGCCTCTTTTTCTTTTCCGTTTGCCGCCCGCACGCTGCGCCTTGGTTCGATCGGCACATGTCCCTTGGATGAATTCGGCCGAGACGTCCGTCGGTTCTGGCGCGGAGTTGCAGTCACCGACGACGGGGCAGCAGGAAGCATCCACCTCGACTTCACCTCCGCCCAACCCGTCTCCCTCAACCTCGTCTTCCCCGTTGACCGCGTTGACATCTTCCTCCTCGCCGACCCCGTCGTCCCTGTCCTCGTATAAAACGCTGAGGGAGAAGCCATCGGTGGCAATATGAGGCGTCGGTGTCCTTCTGTTGCTGGGGCCAGTTCCCCTGCCCCTTTGGTCGAAGACGCGCGCCACCACCGCGGCATTTCCTTCCTCATCGTCATTTCCATCAACGCCACCGAGCCCAAAGTGTGCGATGAATACCCCCAAAGCTTGGTTGTCCAGCTCGACGTGATGTCTCCTCACCTCGCTCGTTGGAGCCAATGTCCACGTGCGAAGAAGCAGGTGCCTCTCCTCCCTCGGCAGATTACGATTGTACTCGTTCACCGTTCTGAGCGCGCTCCTGGAAGAGAGGAACACCGCTTGGAGGTTTTGCTGCGGTTGGATGCACAAGAGCGGTGAGATGAGGGGGTTCATTTTTTCGGGGCAACTCGGCTTTCCTGGCCGTTCGCTCGTCACGAGACTCGGTCTGTTCCGTCGAATGCATTCTCATATCTGAGATTTCCACCGTCTAGACGGTGGAAATATGGCCGGGGGTACGAGGGAGACACGCGTTGCGCGCGCGTTCGGCACGTCCCGGACAACCTGGAGATTTCGGTCGCCGAGCAGAGAGCAGTGCGTACCTTCAATATCACCTCGGTGATTGGCTCGCCCTCTTGCAATACGCGTGGTTCCCCTCCGCGAACAGGGATCTGGAAACGTCCCCGCTCCGCGGCGATCAGTGCCACTATCGGTTCTTCTTGGAGGACCGGGCGACGAGGATTGTCGTGCTCATCGTCATCGTGGTCGTCGTCATTGTGCTCGTCGTCATCGTGGTCGTGGCCACGGACTTCTCTATTGCCCATGATGGCATCCAGGACGACCCGACGGTCCCTCTTGCTCTGCAGGTTGTAGTCCGTCGTCCTGAGCAGCACGTCCAATCGACGCTCGTAGTTCATCCACAGGTGGTTCTTGAAGTTCGTCTGATACAGTCCGAACGCTGTCTTGTGGATGTGCGGTCTGGCAGCCATCTGTACGTATGGCAGGCGCTGCGGAAGGGCGTGTCGGCCTCTGAGGTCCTGGGCAACCCTGTCGATGAAATTCCACATATCATCGCGGATGATGTTGGCCTCGCTCCTACGGTTTTCGTTTTCCCCAGTCGTGTCGACGAAGGTACGATAGCAGGTCCCGATGAAGCGATTGAACTTCGAGTTGTCATTGAGGATTTCTGCAGGGAAGTCGTCATGGCTCACGAGGGCGTTGCAGAGGCAACCGCACCAGTACCCGCCGTACGAGCGTTCTACGACGAGGTGCCGGAAGTACTCCTCGATCCTCCTCCTCACATCGTCAGGGAGGCGCGATCGATTCAGTGCAGACCTCAGAGTGGTCTTGATGGAGGTATACTCTGCGCGGTCCTCCGTCACGGTGACAAGTGCGTCGACGTCTTGCGGCGGTGGGGGGGGGTCACCTGCCCCCCCCTGACGGGGAGCTTGGGATGAATCGCCGTTCGTGCTCACGTCAAAGGCCCCGTTGTGCAAGAACGTGGACGGCTTCCTCTTCCTCTTCGACCGTCGGACAGGCGGAGGGGTGGTCCCGGCCGGCGCGTCCCCGGCCGGCGCGTCCCCGGCCGGCGCGTCCCCGGCCGGCGCGCTGTCCGCTTGTTCCGGCAACGACGCACGCGCTCGTGGGCTGGCATCCATCGCCGGTGGAGCGTCTCCGGCACCGTCATCGGGGCCGGCGCCGGGGGGTTGCACGGGACGACGCGTCGGCACGTGCAGCAGGGCGACGTAATGGCCGTCGACGAACCCAATGCGAAGCACTCGCTCCGGCCCCGGCCCGCCCGCCTCCTGCCGGTGCGCCTCCTGCCGGTGCGCCTCCTGCCGGTGCGCCGGCGACGGATACACCTCTGTCCTGACCAATGGGCCCCTCCAGACTCGCCCGCCCCGCTCGCGTCTCTCGCGTCCCCCGTACACATGCACGGACACGTTGCACATCCTGGCAAAGCACGCCAGCATGAAACGCTCACGTCCACGGGCCCAGGTGCCGGATAGGAGTTGTTCCCGAATCCCTCTGGCGTCAGTTTCGAAGAATGTGGCATCAGGGTGGGTGGCAGAGCCCTCCCCTCTCGGATCGAGCAAGTCGGCGTCCTCGAGGTGCTGGATGCAAAACTCCCGCAAGCGGCCGACCTCCACTCGGTGACCTCCGACGCCGCGAAGAAGCCGGGCGCGACGGACGTTCTCCAGGCCGACGAACCCGACGAACAGTGCCGAGTACATATCGTCGTCGTCGTGGACCACGTCGTGCGAGATGGCAATCTCCTCCCTGGCGCCAGCCCCTGCGAGTACGACAGCCTGGCCACCAGCCGGAGCATGCGGGAAACGTCCGTACGCGGACATGAACACGATCACGGACCTCTGTCCCTCGTGGCTCTCTCCGATGCCGATACGGATCACGTCCTCGTCTCCACCCGTCCGGCCGACAGGTTCAAATGTCCTGGATACGCGCCACGCCGTCGCCGGCCCCCTGCCCCCGCCCCGGACTCGTTCCGGACGATACGTTTGGACCGTATAATTCCTGGAGTCGACGAACGCTTGAATGATCTCGTCGTCCCGCAGCTGCTCGACGCCGCCTTCTCTGGACGAATTCAAATCGCCCAGAAGATCCCGCGCTGGTCTCCACCTGCTGTCGATTCCGCGCAAACGCAGCGCGCCATTGGGGTCCGTGACGGTCCGGACGCCGAGACCTAGGGCTGTGAACAGCTCCCGCCCGTCCGGACGGACGGCACGCCACTCGAAGAACTGATTCCTTCCATCGACGGAGAGTACAACCTGCCGGGAGACTCTGTTCCTCGTGGCCACAGGTCGGACACGACGGGCGCGATCGGCTGCAGCCTCCTGGTCTTGACGGGCGTCCTCCTCGCGCACGACGGCGCTGTACCGGCGCTGCACCGGATCGTCATGGAGCCGAACGCACTGGAGGGCCACCGATGCCCAGGCTCTTTGCCCCTCACGTGGCGAATACGTACGTTGTAATTGCAGCATATTCTGACGTTCCTCGTAGATGTCAACGTTGATGCTGTACACGCGTGAGATCGCCGCCGCAATGACGTCCTCGTCGTGGTCCTCCGTCAACCCCCCGACGCCGACCCGTCGTTTGAACGCATCCAAAGTTTCTCGTGCCACTCGAGCCCGATCGAGGTCATCCTGCGACACCGCATCGAGGACTCGGGCCAGGACGTTGCTGACTTCGAACTCACGGGACGATCCACGACCCCTGCCGCCGCTGCGGCTGCCGGCGTGACCATCTGCCGCCGCTAGGATCGCGGCGACCAGGCTGAATCTGTCTTCGTCTCCCGCACCTGGGGCCGGGACTACCTCGCGCGCGTGAATGACGTTTGCGGCCGGCGACCCGTCGATGGCGATGCCGGTCGCGCCTTCTTCATCCCTCATCCATGGCAGGTCGTACCCCGGGCCTTGACCACTGCCTTCGAGCCCCCGTGGAACGCGTTGCACATGGCCTCGGGAAACGCGACGCCACGTCGAGCGGAATTCTGTCAGACCCTCGCCTCGTTGGAGGACTGGGCGCCATCCCGAGTCGACGGTCGGGACGGCGCGGCGCGGGGAGGCAGCGGCGGATGCCACACCCGCTGCAACCTCGCCTCTGGGTACGGCGGATGGCACAGCCGCTGCACCCTCGCCTCTGGGTACGAGGGATCGGTAGTGGGCGTCTCCGACAAACGCCAAATTCAACGTGATGACATTGACACCATGTTGTGGGTCCTGCGCATTCACGGCACCTTCCGGCGTGTACCTCCGCCCCCAGTCATCGCCGAACACATTTATGTGTACCGGTCGTCGTAGCCTCGCAGTCAACTCGAAGGATGCTCCCCATAGCGTTTCCTCCGAACCCCACGCGCCCCGTCCACGCAAATGAGTCAGATGTTCTGGGACTGTACGACCCGTGCCGACAATCACTGCCCCCATTGAATCTGGTGCAAGACGCCCTGACTCGACCAATTTTTCGATCCCGGTCATGGCGATATCTCGTACTTGGAGGTGTGTCAATTCAGTCCCTCCGAGGTGCTGCAACTCCGCCTCGGAGAGGTGCAGCTGGAGCTGATCGCGGATGGACAAGAACTGACAGTCGCCTCCTCCCCCGACCTCGCGCGGCACCAGTTCTGGCACCACCATGCTGGGAGCAGTTCCCAATCACCCCTGACAGAGCCGCGGCACGAAGGAATGTAGTAGTGTCTACGAATCGACAATTGACGGCAGGGGTACGCACCACGCGACGCTCAATTTTCCGTGAAGAGGAATATAGTAGTATTCACGAGGCTCCAGTGGACCCGCGGTTCAGCACGCGACTGAATTGTGCACTAGAAATCGAATCCAATTGCAGCCGTCGGACAGGTTACGTCAGCGGATTCTCACAAGACGTATTTGTGATATTTGTGATATTACTGTAGTGACAAAAATTATTAGACGAAGTGTCCGGACACGTCTCCCAAATCGTCCCATTGTGTCCTTCCCCAGATCTTCACACGCCCATATCTCGAGCTTGGCGGTGATCTGCGGGCCCAGAGCAGCACCAGAGACTTCTACCGGATCCTCCTACCAGTTGATAACCGCGTAGGGGCCACCGGGAGTGGACAGACCCACCTTTTCATCGCCATCACCTCTGGAGCTCCACCCCCCCCAACACTCCGATGAGACCAGGACCATTATCTGCGGTATTTGTCTTGTGCAGGCTATGAAACTCGTAGAATACGTGTAAAATCATGCAATATCTTCATTCTATGGCGCAGAGGTAGATTTCTGTCGTATACGCTCGTCCAGACGTACAAGACCAACGTGAAGTTTGAAATTCGACGTTTGGTGACGAAACGAGCATGGCAGCGAGGCATTCCAACGCGGATGACCACGTAACCTTGACATCAAATACTTCCACGGGACGCGCGGGGCGAAGAACGACTGCGGAGGACGGTACCGGGGGTTGCCCAGACCGGGCAGGAAGAAGAGGAGAGCGCCACCGCCTGTGGTAGAGAATGACGTCCACGGACACGAGGCAGACACCACGGAATGCTCTAAAGAGTACTCAGAGTACTCATCAGAAGATTGTCCAGACATAGATGACAGTGAAGACGAGCTGGCTGACTTCGTAGAAAACTGGACCCTTGGTGACGGGGAGGCCCACACCAGCCGCAGTCCCCGGAACCCCTGATGCACGGTTCGTTTGCCCTTGAATGGGACATCAAACGACTTCAAGTGTCTCTTTTAGTCCTGTAATACCCTTACATTGCCTGTGGAGAGACTGTTAGGCCTATTTCCGGACCAACGAACGAAGCGTCTAATGTGACCTGGGTTGTCCGGACCGAATCCCTGAAATCGACCTAATAATTTTTGTCACTACAGTACCAATGTCCAGTGTATATAAGAAGAAGCAGAAGCAGAAGAATGCCGGCCAAAAGCTGGCACCCTCCAAGGCCAATCCCTGGGGCCCTCTCGACCATACTGCCACCGTCCAAGTTCCACGGCAAACCAGCCAACTCCCTTTACTACACCCTCGCCGCCAGCTCCAGAGGAGATAAGCATTACAGGGACATCAAGGCAAGTGAACATCTGGACAATGCACGTTGCGGCGTCATGGGCGTCTCTGCGGAGTTCAGCGGCTGCCACCACGTTGTCGCAGGGGCCATCGCTGAACTCGGGTACGCGATCAAAAAGCTGACGAGCCGCGTGGTTGATAGACAGGAGATCCTCTTCCTCCACCAAGGCGGGTTGCGGGACGTAGTGCTCCGACTGGAGAATGTGCTGCCGCCTTCAGAGCGAATTCCCGCTCTGCACAAATTGATCCATTTGCCCATGCAGGTTTTACGCAAGGGACCTTTGCCTGACCTCTGGTCGTTCCCGTTTGAGAGCATGTTCGCCAAGCTCAAACCATTGATCTTGAAGAACAAGGCGATGCCTGCCCAGACCCTGATGAGCCGGCTCGGTTTGCAGATGGCACTCTCAGACCTAATCAGGATCATGAAGCCGGTGGAGTGTGCCAACGTTGATGCCAAAATCGCTGTTTCTACTCCTGTGCGGCAATCGTCTGGCGAAGCTATGGAGACGAAACGAATGCTCCAACCATTCCTCACCCAACTCGCTCACGAATCCAATGACCCTTTGCGCTACCAGCTCGTTGTCGACAGCAACGCATTCCAAGTCACAGAATACAAGCAAGTGACAATCCATGGTTGTGTAGAGATCCAAGGCGCGCGCAGCAGGCGCTGTCGGACAGATAACAGGCACGTGCTGTTGTCGACGGGAACGCCTACCCCGTCCCTGGGCAAAGTGGAGGGCATATACGTGATGTCGATGGATGTCAATGATCCTGGAGCCACGTCAGGTCGTTCATACCTTCTTGTCGAAGAGCACGTACTGTCCGAGGGCCCGGAGGGGCATCCGGAGGTGTACAGCTTTCCAGGCACGAGAGGCGAGAGGCGCCTGGTCATGCTGGACTCAGTCGTGGACCAGTGTTTCCTCGGAGCTGACCCGGACCATCCCGAAAGGATCGATAACCGAGAGGACCAGGTGCCGGTGGAGCCTACGAAGTATGACCAGCACCTCGTGTACACCAAGGGAAGCCTCAGGCACAGGGTTCTCGACCGCGGTGCACTGGTCACCCGACCTGACGACCAATGATCGATGTAATGTCATATCAACATCATATATATGCCGTACCGAACCCGGGGAAACCGCGGGACGCGCCACAGAGGCCGCTTCGCGCTAACGGGGAGCCACGTGGACTTCCTCCGGAATTGCTTGAGGACCAAACTGGATTACAGTGCTCTCAAGTATGCAGCGGACGCGGTCGGGGCAGACGCACAGCTTCCAAACGTAGAACAGATAGAAGAAGTCATGTTAGAGGATGAAGAGTTCCTTCGCCAAGTCCACCACGTGCTCCTAGAGGTCCAGTGTGCACACCTTCTCACAGCTGCATCATCGCGACGCAGGCACCGAGCAGGCCAGAGAAGACAGCCATACCCCGGCCGCCACCGCTTGCCGAAGCAGCGACCCACCCTTCCGTCGAGAGCATGGGATCGAGCTCCCCGGGCTGGATGATATCGTCTCCGCTGTCATCCATGCTCGACCCGTCGCCTCTCAGATCCTCCAGGATTTGGAAGGAGGCATCCCCGCTGTCCAGGACGCCGTTCTCATTCGAGTCGAGGCAGTCAAAATATGCCCTGACTTGATCTGGAGTGGTCAAGCTGTGGGTGTCGTACTTCTCGACCATGTGGTTTTGGCACTCGGCGACGGCATCGGAGGCGACTGATGCCGGGTCGGACGTCCTCAGAAGACGCGTGCGTGGTCCATCAATAATGATTTTCCCACACGTCGGAACATTATCTGTGCTTATATATCCCACGGACTCGCACGTCAATTGGGCAGCTTGATCTTTTCTTAACTCGGTGCAGTCGCAGCCACAGCCCGCGGCATTGCACGTTGATTCACCGAATTGAACATATACAGGTGTTCGTGGTTTGGAAAACGTGTTACCGTTGAGGTTCTCATATGCACACGTTCCTTGTGGGTAACACAGAAAACCAAACGTTGCAGCCATGCAACAATCTGCTCTGGCCACTCCACTCCAAGCCACGAGCACGAGCGAAAGGGCCACGGTCACCCGAGCGAACGAGGACGTACCAGAGAAGATCCTCTTCCCGGTCATCATCAACTCTCGTACGACAGCGGGCACATGGATGCAAAGAGTCATGCTTTGGTCGATAGGTTGTCGGATAAAAGTATCGGCGAGAGAATAGAATAGAATAGAATGGAAACGCGTCCGATTCTCCGATTCTGAGAATCATCGATTAGGCGGGGGCCCTCGCCCAATTATTGGCCTCGCCGCCTCGGTTCTGGTTCCTCCCGTTTCAGCTTCCAAGGCATCTCATGCCGTCGCTTGCGATCTCCTTCCTCCACGATGTCATCATCACC
>WLWG01003588.1_pt1 | contig 10334 bp, 18 predicted proteins | sample 6712871 | NCBI WGS metagenome assembly WLWG01 (sample SAMN12718693, study PRJNA515312) | sponge metagenome | isolation source: marine sponge | host: Mycale hentscheli | place: New Zealand: South Island, Marlborough, Capsize Point | collected 2003-05-01 | reverse complement strand
AGTAAAACGGCTATCCAAGCACAACAGCGGCGCCGTGAGGACACAAGGATAAAGGCGTTGGACTCAGTGACGAAGGTTGCCGAGGCCCTTGCCAACACCGCCGAAGCCATCGCTCGTGCAATGCAATCGGATAGGGAGCAGCTGTGAGCCCCGACGAACAACAGGCCCTGTCGTATAAGTACTCGTCCGACGTTTGGTCCTTCATCTACCTCGATCAGTCCGGTAATTGGGCGCTCTTTAATCACGCCAAAGAACTGGTCGGCGTCTACAAGGGCTACAGGGAGATGATGGAAGTGTACCGCGCAAGGCCGAAGGTGACTGAACCCAAACCGATAACTGTCGTTGACGACGGGCTGTCGGCCGAGGAGTTATTGAAGGAGCTTGGATTGTAATGGACCTTGTTCACACCAACATCACTATCGAACAGGATGGCAACGTATGGATAGCGAGACTTGAAGTAGACGCAAGCAGCGACTACACTAAATTCTACCAGGTGCACGCACCAAGTCAAACCATGTTACTGGAAACCATTAGGATGCTCATAGGGAGACGGAAGAATGAAAGACACTAAGTCCTACATGCGCCATCTTCTAGATGAAATATCAAAGGCATCTGTAGGAGGCGCGGTATGTGATCGCTGTGGAACTGGTGGAAGTCTCTGTTTAGAAGAAGGACAATGCGACTATATAACGAAACAACGCTCAGCATCAAGCGACTCAATGCTTGATCCACATAAAGTAAAGCAACTTTCACTCGAATGGCAGGAGAGATCATGACCGACTTTAAGCCCACAGAAGAACAGGAAGCAATACTTGCAGCCGCTCGCGATACAGACGACAACCTTTTAATCTCTGCTCTCGCCGGTGCCGCCAAAACCTCAACCCTTGTGTTGATCGCCGAGGAACTGAAGAAGACACAGATGCTATGCCTCGCATTCAACAAGCGCATTGCAGACGAGATGCAGGAGCGTTTGCCGGGCAACTGCGACGCCATGACGTTGAACTCACTCGGCCATCGTGCCTGGGCTGACGCAATCGGCCGCCGTCTAGTCCTCGATCGCAAAAAGAACTACAACATACTGACCAAGCACATCGGGCGACTGTCGAAAGACGATAAGAACGAGGCCTGGGAGTTGTTCGCCGACACACTTCGAGCGCTGGGACAAGGCAAGTCCAGTGGATGGGTGCCGGATGGCAAGTTCCCTAAGAACAAGCGACTCATGGATGACGCTGAGTTCTTCGCAAGTCTTGAAGATGAGCCGACCGCTTTGCAGGAGTCTTTGTTGAAGAAGTCAATGACTGACTCAATCGGCTACGCCTTCGAGGGTCAGATCGACTTCGACGATCAAATCCTCATGCCCACGGTCTTCAGCGCTGTGTTCCCCCGCTACCCACTAGTCCTCATCGACGAGGCCCAGGACTTGTCCGCACTCAACCACGCCATGCTGGCCAAGCTAGCCCGACGAAGGTTGATCGCAGTCGGCGATGAATGCCAGGCTATCTACGGCTTTCGCGGCGCACATGAGGAGTCAATGTCGCTTTTAAGTCAGCGGTTTGACATGAAGCCGTTCATCCTGTCGATTTCGTTCCGTTGTCCCAAGGCTGTAGTCGAGGCTGCACGTTGGCGAGCCCCGCACATGCGCTACCCCGACTGGGCTAAGGACGGCGCCGTCGTCGATCTTCAGTCATGGGTCGCCTCTGAACTCCCACAGTCAGCCGCGATCATCTGCCGCAACAACGCTCCGCTGTTTTCTATGGCGATCAAACTACTGAAGAACAATCGCTACCCGAAGATAGTCGGCGGAGACATTGGCAAAGCCTTGACTAAAGTGTTGAAAAAGCTCGGCGACAACTCGACTAGGCGCGAAGCAGCACTTGGTGCACTCGATCTTTGGGTCGATGATAAGCTCCGAACCAGTCGTAGCCCAGGCAAGGTGCATGATCAGGCCGCTTGCATCCGCATATTCCTTGAACAGGCTGACGACATTGGCGGCGCGATCGCTTACGCTGATCACCTGTTCACCATGAAAGGCCCGATCCAGTTGATGACTGGACATAAGGCCAAAGGTCTAGAGTTCGACGATGTTTATTTCCTTGACCAGGACCTCGTTCGCAATGAAGGTCAGGATATAAACCTCCGCTACGTCATCATAACTCGTGCGATGAAAACGCTAACCTACATTCAAAGCACGTTGTTCGTAGACGAAGCGGAAGTTGACGCGGCATGACACTCTCCAAACACAGGCATTTCATCTTTGGCCGCTCGCCTAAACTTGAACGAAACAAGAGTATCATTCGTATGGCACAAGTTGGCGTATCGAACCGGATCAACGCTGAGGAGCACAACCTTTCCATAGCGCGAATTGCTCAAATCCGTTTCCAAGTAACTCATCGAGTCGCGATCCTATTTCGTGTTCCCACTTACGATTACCCTCGGCCATACAATCCCCGACCCCATAAGTGGAACGCATCCACTGCAGTCAGGACTATAAAGAAATGGCCTGTCGCCTCTCCAACAATTCGCCGTCAGCTTGTGGAGTCAGGCTATTGCCCGGAGTGTGGTGGTGGCTTACTTCTCCGTGGTGACTGCGAACGGTGCGGCGAAGTCGCGAGTGTGTGATATGGCTTATACGCATGGCGTACGATCCATACTTGACACTGTGCATCTCCGTTGACATAATGCCAATGGTTTGTTACCATCCACCATTATCAATTTAGAAAGGCTTGAACGATGACTGAAGTTCAGACGAAAAAGACTATCACCATTGCGGGGGAACAATTTGAAGTTTCCCTTCCTTTCGCCGAAGGCCACGTCTGCACCGCCGCAGAGGCCAAGTCCCTCAACCAGACCCGCTCCGAGAATATCCGCAACAACATGGCCAAGCAGGTTAAGGAAGCCAAAGAGTCCGGCGACCTTAACGGCGTGACCAAGAAGGTTGCAGAGTACGACGCAAGCTACGAGTTCACGCTCGCGTCAGTCGGCGGCGGTCGGAAGATGGACCCGGTTGAGAAGGAAGCGCGAGTCCTGGCTCGCGAGGCTATTAAGGCCAAGTTGGCTGAGAATGGCAAGAAGATCGGCGACGTTGACAAGGACAAGCTGTCTGAAATGGTGGCGTCACTCGCGGAGCAGGATCGCTTCGTGAAGGCTGCCAAGAAGCAGTTGTCCGAGCGCAACAAGCTCGCTGAAGAAGGTCTGGAGTCCTTGGGCCTCTAACAGGACTCCAGCATGGCGTGGAAGGCGAGCGCGTTCTCCTGGTCTCGCGCCCCTTCCGCCTCCCTCGGTGGGTGCGGCTTTGGCGGTTAGTCGCACCCACCACCTCTCAACAAGGAAAACACTCACATGGTCACTTACATCTCAGTCTTGCGCGGAAGCAAATTTCGCCCAATGGAAGCGCAAGCCGTAGTAGCGCGGCTTGAAACTGACGAAGCTGTCGAGCTTGAACGTGAGCCCGACAATCCCTACGACGAGAACGCAATCAAGGTCATCGCTCACGGCGAGCACATCGGCTACGTAGCCAAGGAAGATGCGGTTGAGATTGCGTCCATCATGGACAATCACACCACTGTGAATTGTCTCATAAGCGACGCCGCTGGAAGCAAGTCTCCGTTCCTCGAAATCAACACTCGAGCAGAAGATGACGCAGCAGTCGAACCTTCCACTGCTTGAACTCCTTTACGAAGCATTGCGGGCTGAGATAGGTGTATCAGTCGCCACTGAGGACGTGGGTAAACTCCGGCAGAAACTCTACGCACTCCGACGTGAAGACCCCAGCCTGCGATGCTTATCCCTCGTACCTTCCCCTGTCAATCCGAACGGCGAACTTTGGATACTGAAGAAAGGAACTGACAATGCCGGAGAGTGATTTGCAAAAGCATACCTTTCACCTATACGAAGGTGATTACAAAAAGGTGCAAGACCTCTACCCAGAACTGGGTGCCGCCATTGTTATCCGCAGTATAGTCCGAAAGTTCCTTATCGAAATCGAGTCAGGCTTGAAGGTTCCAACTTTACAGGTGCAAAATGACGAACTCTCCGACGATAAGTAATATCGCTGAGTTGATGCGGACAGACCCGCACGATCTTAGCGACAGGAAAGTTGATGAAATAATCGAGGCTTTTCGTGGTGCCCGCCACCAGTTCAACAAGGGGAATATGAAAGCAGGCTCGACTAAGAAGTTGAGTGAAAAGCAGAAGCTCGGCCAAGAACTTTCCGAGGGCCTGTCATTGAAGGGGTTACTTGGCGATGACTGATTCCCCTTACAATGCCGACGGACTCCAGTTCGCCTTCGACTCCACCACCCTTCGAGACGCGGACAAATGTCTCCGCTACTACCAGCTTCGTCATCTTGAAGGCTGGGAAGGGCGCGGGATAAACCCCCATCTATTCTTCGGCATCCTTTACGCCACTTCTCTCGAGCATTACCACAAGTATCTTGCTGCTGGCGACGACCACGACACGGCGCTACGCAAGATCGTTCGCGAGACCCTTATCGCTACGTGGCTTGACGGCGAACCGTGGGAGTCATCGCATGGCTCAAAGACTCGGGACAACCTGATCCGCACCATAGTCTGGTACACGGAACATTTCAAGGAAGACCCTACCACTGTCGTCAAGCTAGCCGACGGCAAACCGGCGGTCGAACTGTCCGCTCGTTTTGAGGTAGACGATGGCATAGTGTTCTGCGGCCATATGGACCGCCTTGTGGAGTTCGGCGACAAGCTCTACGTCATGGATCAGAAGACCACTGGCTCAACAATCGCGCCGTACTACTTTGAACAGTATGCGAACGACAGTCAAATGTCCATGTACACATTCCTGGGCAAGGCCGTCTATCACATGCCAGTCCGTGGCGTCATAATCGACGCGGCCCAAGTCGCTGTTGGCTTCACCCGCTACGAGCGTGCCTTCACGTTCCGCACTGAAGATCAGCTTGAGGAGTGGTACGTAGACATGATGAAGCTGATCGGCCGTATCCATGAGGCCCATAAGTCTGGCTACTTCCCGATGCGCCGCGAGTCATGTAACAACTACGGCGGCTGTGCGTTCCGCTCCGTCTGCTCACGTCCAGCCAGCTTGCGCGAGAATTTCCTCAAGGGAGATTTTCAAAAGCGCGAGCCTTGGAACCCGCTGAGGTCACGCTAATGGGACCGATAGAGGTTATAAGGATTTTGCAGGCCCACTTGCTTTGGGCAAAACGGCAAAGCAAATACACTGAAAAGAAGCTGCGTGAGGCACTAGACGAAAATGCTAGTGTGCAAGGTAGGGTAGACCTTTGTGAAGCAACTATCAAACAGCTTCTTGAAGTAGAAAGAGCCGCGATCGCTCGCAAGCGCCGCTAGTTATATTCAACTTCTTGAATGTATCAAACCAGGAAATTCTTTGGAGAAATCATGCCGTCACTAGAAGATCACCACTCATCTGAACTTGCGAAAATGATGTATATAGGCGACTCCAGTACCGGTAAAACTGGCAGCCTTATTTCCCTCGTCGAGGCGGGCTACAAGCTCCGCATCCTTGACCTTGACAACGGCCTGGACGCACTCGTCGCATTGATCCGCCATCATTGTCCGAAGCGCATTGGCCAGGTGGAGTACGAAACGCGGCGAGACAAATACAAATCCACGCGGGCCGGGCCTATAGTCAGCGGCACGCCGAAGGCATACACGGACTCACTCGACCTCATGACTAAATGGAGTGACGAGTCTGACCCGGCTGAGTGGGGGGAGGAGTACGTGTTCGTCCTCGACTCCCTTACCGCCCTTGGTAAAGCTGCATTCGAGTGGGCCAAGGCTATGAACCCGTCAGCCAAAGACCCACGCAACTGGTACTTCACCGCGCAACAGTCGATTGAGAATGTGCTTGCGCTCTTGACTGGCGAAGCCTTCCACACAAACGTCATAGTAATTTCGCACGTCAACCTCAAGGAAACCTCTCAAGGTGTATGGAAGGGCCACGCCACTGCGATCGGTAGTGCCCTCGGCCCTATCATTCCTAAATACTTCAACACCCTGATCTTGGCTGAGTCCAGTGGTCAGGGCAAGAACACCCGTCGGAAAATTAAAACCCTCCCGACAGGTTTAGTCGATGTTAAAACTCCGGTTTCTTTTAAGATCGACTCCGAGCTACCACTTGAGACCGGGCTAGCAGACTTGTTCAAAATTTTGAAGGAGAAAGAGTAAATGCCTAACTTTGCTGAAGCCTTAAACACAAAGGCAGGTGACATTGAGCGTCCACCTTTGCCGCCCATTGGTCACTACACGTTTATCGTCGAGAAGATGCCGAGTATGGAGACCATCGCTGATGGACGTTTCGACGTGGTGGATTTTCAGATGAAGGTCCAGGCGCCTATGGACGACGTTGACGAGGACGAGTTGAAAGCGTACGGCAACATCAACGATGCTCGTATGCGGCACCGCTTCATGTTCAACACGGAAGATCAGGCCAACTTTGATCGGTCGCTGTTCAACCTGAAACGCTTCCTGCTCGATCATCTTCAGATCGACGGCAACGATAAGACTGAGTTGAAGGAGTTGCTCAACAACTCTATCAACCAGGAATGTGTCGGTCAGGTCCGTTACCGTGCGGACAAGACTGATCCTGAAGTTCAGTACGCTGAGATTGGTCGGACCTCCCCGGTCGAGTGATCAAGGCGTCTGATAGTGGGGGAGTTCGGCCGCACCTTCCGAGGCTCCCCCACACCCTCTTACCTGGAGACCAGACATGGCCGGTATCGAAAACCTTTTCTACATCTGGAACGCTGAGAACGGTGGTTGGCTGACCATCAACAATGCTTTCAGCAGTGACATTGCTAACGCCAACCCCACCACCTGGGCCGTTGTGGAAACGCTATGCGCCAACGCATACAATCCAGTCACCAAAGATTTCAAGCTCATACCTGTGAGCGCAGCGAGTATCGCACAAGTACTGGATCGGATTCCATAATGACAACAGGCAATTTCAACTCCGTCCCTCTCGATGACATATGGGTAGATCGGGACAAGCGACAGCGCCGCGAACTCGTGAACATCGAAGAGCTTGCGGAGTCAATCAGCCGCATCGGACTGATCCACCCGATCGTCATACAGAAGACTGGCGAACTCCGCGTTGGTGAGCGCCGGTTCAACGCGGTCAAGCAGCTTGGCTGGACACATATCCCTGTTCAGTACGTCGAAGATATGGACGAGCACCAGCTTCAAATCCTCGAGCTTGAGGAAAACATTCGGCGCGAGGACCTGCCGTGGCAAGACCACTGTGATACAGTCCGATCGTATCACCAACTCCGCACAGAGAGCCAAGACGGCTGGACCCAAACGCAGACTAGTGAAGCCCTTGGCATGTCCAAGCAGGAAATCACTGACAAACTTTCAGTCGCAAGTGAGATTGAAGCGGGCAACGAGCGTGTGCTTGAAGCCCCGAAATACTCTGTCGCTCGCGGCATTGTCCGACGTGAGGGTGAACGGAAGAAAGCGAGTGCGATCGCTGAAATTTCCGGTGAGGAACCTGTTACAAAGCCCGGCGCTATCCCCCTCAAGAACGTTGACTTCCTCAAGTGGGTGGAGAAATATAGTGGGCCGAAGTTCAACTTCATCCACTGCGATTTCCCTTACGGCGTTGGTGCAGACAAGCACGCGCAGGGAGCGGGCAAGGCACACGGCGGCTACGACGACGATAAGGAAGTGTTCTTCAGCCTCATCAACGGACTCAAAAAGAACATGGATAAGATCGTAGCCGAGTCAGCACATATCATGTTCTGGTTCAGCATGGATTCTTATTCCGAAACCAAACTCCGCTTGATCGACATGGGATGGGAAGTTCAGCCCTTTCCCCTTGTTTGGTTCAAGTCTGACAACACCGGCATTTTACCTGACCCGAGCCGTGGACCGCGCCGCGTCTACGAGACCGCACTTATCGGCAGTCGTGGCGACCGCAAGATCGTCCAGGCTGTAGCCAACGTCTTCCCCCATCCAGTAGTCAAGACTGTCCACATGAGTGAGAAGCCTCGGGCCATGCTTGCTCATTTCTTCCGCATGTTCGTGGACGAGTACTCTCTAGTCCTTGACCCTACTTGTGGTAGCGGCAATGCAATCGCCGTCGCTGAGGAAATGGGAGCGCCAACCACATTAGGGCTGGAGAAGTCACGCGAGTTCTACCAGCTAGCTAGGGAAAACTATCATGGATGATAGCGAAAAAGCGTACGTCATAGCGTTCTTAAAACTGATACTCGAAGGGGTCGAGATGGATTTGATCCATGCCATCGACATTAGGGCTGTTGATATAGAAGGCCATATCAATATAAAACAGGCGGGGTGCGAGTCGTGCGCAGAGAAGATGAAAGAACTGAACCCAGCGGAATACAAGTGGGCGCAGACGTACGTGAACTAAGGATGGCCTTTGTAGGCGAGTCATACGGCGCCGAAGAAGCTATTAAACAAAGACCGTTTGTAGGACCATCCGGTGGAGTCCTAACGGGAATGCTCGCTCAAGAAGGAATTGACCGCCGCGACCACCTGATTACCAACGTCTTCAATCTTCAGCCCAAACCATCCAATGCCATAACTAATCTTTGCGGTACTCGTGCCGAGGGGATTAAAGGACGGCGTTCACTCGTATCAGGTAAGTACGTGCTCGCGCGCTACGAGTCTGAAATCGAACGACTTTACGACGAACTCCTAGACTACAAACCCAACGTGATCGTAGCCCTTGGTGCCACACCAGCCTGGGCATTGCTCAACACCAGCGGCATCAAGGCTATCCGCGGTGCACCAGTCGAGGCGAGCATTCGTGGGCACACATTCAAAGTCCTCCCCACCTACCACCCTGCAGCCGTCATGCGCGACTGGACCCTCCGACCGATAGTCATTGCGGACTTCGAGAAGGCTAAACGCGAAGCAGCCTTTCCAGAAATCCGACGGCCCCGTCGCAAGCTGTGGATCGAACCGGAGATAATGGACCTACATATCTTCGAGTCCCGATACATCATACCCTCACCTGAGTTGTCAATCGACATTGAAACTCACGCGGATCAGATCACATGTATAGGCTTTGCGCCGACGATCGACCGCGCACTGGTCGTGCCGTTCTACGATCCGGCCCAGCCCGATGGAAATTATTGGCATAGCTTCGACGAGGAGAAGCAAGCCTGGCTGTGGGTCAAGCGCATGTGCGAACTCGACAAGGCAATCGTCGGCCAGAACTTTATGTACGACATGCATTTTCTTTGGCGCAGTTACGGTATCACAACTCCTCACTTCACCGATGACACAATGCTACTTCATCACGCATTGCAGATTGAAATGCAAAAGAGCCTTGGCTTCCTCGGTTCCATCTACACTGACGAGGCAAGTTGGAAGTTCATGCGGAGTAAACACACTGTCAAGTTGGGAGATGACTGATGGTCAAGGTAATCCAAACTGCTGACCTTGATCAGCGCGCACTCTCAGCGCTACCGCATAACCACAAGGAGTGGATATACAACGGGCTCGACTGTTGCGTAACCCTGGAGGTACTCCATGCAACCAAGTCCCAATTGGACAAAGTATCGCGAGGCACGTATGAGTTTTCCAAGGCTCTCCAAGGCCCCGTCATGGACATGCAGTTGTGTGGCCTCAAAGTTGATAACACTCAAAGACAACTGGTATTATCTGAGTATCAAAATCTCATCAGAAGGCTGGAGAAAAACCTTGATCGTATCGTGCTTGAGGGTATCGGTGTCGAACTCAACTGGCGATCGCCGAAACAATTAGCCGAGTTACTCTACGATATAATCCAAGTCCCGGAGGTTAAAAAGCGAAATGCACAGGGAAGATATGCACGAACTGTCAATCGAGACGCACTTGAGAAGCTCACTAATTACCTCTATGCAGAGCCAATTTGCAACCACATCCTTGCTCTTAGAGACCTTGATAAAAAACGTCAATTCCTCGAGACTGGTATTGACGCAGACGGACGTATGCGATGCAACTTCAATATCTCGGGTACAAAGACTGGTAGACTTGCTTCATCAATGTCAGATTATTCAACAGGAACTAATCTCCAGAACGTTGATAAAGAACTCCGATCAGTATTCATCGCGGACCCAGGACATAAGTTCTGTAATATCGACCTTGAGCAAGCAGACTCCCGAAACTTAGGCGCCATCTGTTGGAACCTGCTTGTCGAAAGCCACGGCCCTGAGTTCGCGGGGAAGTACCTTGACGCCTGTGAGTCCGAAGACTTGCACGTCGCTGTCTGCAAGATGGTGTATGACGAGGTTAAGTGGACGGGCGACTACAAACAAGACCGCGCGCTGGCGGATCAAATCTTTTATCGAGATATGTCGTACCGCGACACGACC
>WLWG01003586.1_pt1 | contig 10337 bp, 3 predicted proteins | sample 6712871 | NCBI WGS metagenome assembly WLWG01 (sample SAMN12718693, study PRJNA515312) | sponge metagenome | isolation source: marine sponge | host: Mycale hentscheli | place: New Zealand: South Island, Marlborough, Capsize Point | collected 2003-05-01 | reverse complement strand
TTACAAAACTATTGAAAAACAATTGAAGTAAAAACCTTTGTAGAAGCAGTCGCTCTACGGGGCGATTGCAAACTACAAATTAAAAAGAAATTATGGCAGTAAGTATAGATACAGTATATCAGAGAGTGTTAGCAATAGCTAATAAAGAACAAAGAGGTTATATAACACCTCAAGAATACAATTTATTTGCCAACCAAGCTCAGATGTCTATATTTGAGCAATATTTTTATGACATAAGTCAGTTTGACAGATTACCGGGTAGTGAACACCCTTACTCTGATATGACAACTTTGTTAGAAGAAAAAATAAGTATATTTAAAAAAAGAAATCAACCAGTTACAATCACAAACCAATATGGCGATGGAGTACTACCTACAGACATGTATAGGTTAGGTACTGTTTTAAGATTTGCACTGCCAAATGTAACAGGTTCAACAGCTGCAGAAATAGAAGAGGTTTCAGATGAAGAGTATATGTATTACAGTGCTTCACCACTAGCAGCGCCTTCAAAATATCGACCGATATATATAAGAAATTCAGCAACAACAATAAAGCTTTACCCAAACGCTACAACTATAAACACTGGCTTAGACAAAGCTGCAACTCAATATTTCCAACAAACTGGAGAAAACCAATACAACGGGCAAAACAATCAATTTAATGCCGCTGGTTTCACCGCAACACCAGTAGTTTCACAAGGCACAAGTAGTAGTGTTGATGTTTATATGGCTGCTGTTGTTGGCAATCCATCAGCACCGATAAGTCAAATTAAAGTTGGTCAAGTTGTAACAGGTACAAGCATAGTTACATCACCTGCTACCACGGTAAAAAGTTACACAGCAGGTGCGTCAACAACTTTAGACGGAGATATATTGGTTAACGCCACAACATTTACAGTTAATGCACCTACATCTACAGGAGGAACTGTTGCAATAGGACAATATGTAAATTTAAACGCGTTTCCAGAAAACACAACTGTTATTGGGGTTCAAGGAAATGTAGTAACCACAAGTCAAGCGGCCACTGGAACTGCAAGCGATAATGATGCTGTAACATTTTTTGCACATTTAACATTATCACAACTACCATCTTTAGGCTTACAAGGCACTGATTTGACTTTTAATGAAGCAGACTCTTTGTCTTATATAGAGCCTGGACAAGCTGTTACAGGATCTGGAGTTGATACCGATACTACTGTTTTAGCTGTAAGCGGTAGTGTTATTACTTTGTCAAAAGATCTCACTAATGGGGCTTTTGTTACACTTACGTTTGCTTCTGATGATGTTAAATGTCATTACATAAGAAGACCAGTTGATGTTGTTTGGGGTTACAACACTGTTAACTCAACAGCCTTGTACAACTCTAGCATATCAACAAACTTTGAACTACACGAATCAGAGGAAACTCAACTTGTTATTAAAATATTAGCTTTAGCAGGTATTTCTATGAAAGACCAAAGTATATACCAAATAGCTACGGCAGAAGAAAACAGAACTATTCAACAAGAAAAATTATAATAAATGGGATTATTAGACAACAGCTCGCAAAAATCATATTACGAAGGAACAGAATTTGGTGGTTATCAATTTATTTCATTAGAAGATGTGATAAATAACTTTATAGTTTCTTACGTTGGTGATGATAAAATAATAAGTAAAATAAAAAGAGGTGATGTTGCTTTTCATGCGCAAAGAGCTTTGCAAGAATTAAGTTTTGATACTTTTAAATCTACAAAGTCACAAGAAATTTTAATCCCACCATCACTAACAATGGTTTTACCACAAGACTATGTTAACTATGTAAAGGTAACATATACCGATAATGCTGGTATAGAGCACATTGTGTACCCAGTTTCTAAAACATCAAATCCACTAAAAATATCTCAAGATGCTAACGGTGTTTATCAATTTACTGGTGATAACTTAAACACTTCAAATGATTCTACAACTTGGGACAAATACAAAACACACACAACTAGTAACATCGACAACAGCAACGACCAATACGATGATGGTTTATACGATTTAAATGTTGGCCAAAGATATGGTCTTGACCCACAGCACGCGCAGACTAATGGTTCTTTTTATATAGACGAATTAAAAGGAAAAATACATTTTAGCTCTAGTTTTTCAGGAAAAACTGTAACCTTAAAATATATAAGCGATAGTTTAGGAACAGACGCTGAAATGCAAGTTCATAAGTTTGCTGAGGAAGCTATGTACAAGTGTATAGCATACGCTATAATGTCTACAAGAGCTAACGTGCAAGAATATATTGTTCGTAGATTTCAAAAAGACAAGTTTGCTTCTGTTAGAAAAGCAAAACTAAGACTTTCAAATATAAAATTAGAAGAAATAAGCCAAATACTTAGAGGTAAATCTAAACAAATAAAACACTAGAGCATGCCAGAGATTAAAAATACTTTTACCTCGGGAAAGATGAACAAAGATCTTGACGAGAGATTAGTTCCAAACGGACAGTACGTAGATGCATTAAACATAGATGTTGCATCGTCTGCTTCTGATAATGTGGGTACAATCCACAACTCTTTTGGTAATGTTAGAAAAGACACAATGCACAACATAGGTGGAAAATGTATTGGGTCTATGGTAAACAAAGAAGACCAAACAATAATATGGTTTATCGCTGGTGGTAGTGTAGACGCTATTGCAGAGTATAACCCAGTAACAGATGTTACAACACCAATATTAATATCTCCATTAGAAGGCTTAGCCGGAGCTTTTTTAAAATTCAACGCAAACAGACTTATTACAGCTATTAACGTTATAGATGGTTATCTATATTGGACAGATAATTATTCAGAGCCAAAAAGAATAAACATTAAAAGAGGTAAAGCAGGTAGATACACATCTTCTAGTTCTATAGCAAATTTGTGGACTACAACTACAAAGTTAAAACTAAAAGATGGTACTTTTGATGGTAATGTATTAGAAAAACATTTAACTGTAGCTAGGCCGTACCCTATTAACGCACCAACTTTAACTTTATCAAACTCACTAAGACCAGGTAGTGATGATTCTACAGTAAAAATACCTAGTAATACATCTACAATGCCTAGTGATGTTGGGGATGGTAATAATGATAAAACTTGTAATATATACGGAAGAGGATCTGGGTCTACAGTTCAATATTATCAAAACTTAACTTTTAAAGCTGCTAATCAAGTTAACAGCGGTGAAACAGAAATAGAAATAGATGCTAGTGGTAATTTTAACGAAAAGCTATGGCAGTCTGTTGTTCCCGGTTATTATTTAACAAAAACAACAACAACAGGTGGTGTAGTTCAAAATAATTTAGACTTTAAAATATCAAGTGTAGATTATGCTAATTACCTTATTGTAGTTAACGAGTTTGGTGATAACAGTATTAATGGTGTAGGAACAATTGACGCTGGTTCTACACTTGAAATATCAACTTTTCAAGAGGCTTACAACAATGAATCGTTTTTTAATTACAAAGATGCTACAGGTACTTTACGCGCAAAACCAGTTGGTATAAGTGCTAATAAAAGCAATGAATTAAAAGATGGTGGTTTACTAAACAATGGTAGTGGTGCAGATATAACACCAACAGCTTTAACAGCTGGTAATGGATTTGCCCCTGTTTCTGGAAAACCAAACCAAGCAACTCTTACAACAACAAGTGGTAGCAGTATACAGCCGTCAGGCATTGTAGCTAATACTTTTATAGTAGGTCATGTTTACGAGTTAACCATGATTATAACGAACTATAGTGGTTCTGGAAATATTGGTTTTAATTTTGATAACACTTTAGGTTTAGCTTATTCTGCTAGAAGTAGTAACGGAACAATATCATATAAGTTTAAGGCAAAGTCAACTGGTAGTTTAAGGTTGTTTAAGAAAACAAGCGCAGCGGCAAGTATATCATACTCTATTAAGTGTTTGTCTGGTCCAAGAGAAGTTAAAATACAAGAACTTATATTTGAAGGACAGCCTGATTATAAAGTTGGTGATGTTGTTAAACTTACTTTAAAAAACCCTTTGTCTGACAATGCCGGCGAAGAAACTGAGTTAGATTTTAGAGTAAAACTTTTAGAGCAAAATCTTGATATAATTGAAAACGTATCTGGTTATGGCGGTACTGGTTCTAATGGCCAAAGAAAAGTTTTTGACTGTGAAATACTAAGCATAGATAGTTCTATATCACTTCTTACAGCATCTCAATACAGAGGGCCTTGGTCTTGTGAAAGACAAAAGCCAAACTCTATATTTCAACAAACTTTCCCAAGGTTTGCATACAGGTGGAAATACATAGACAATGAATTTTCTGCAATATCTTCTTTTACTGAAGTTGCTTTTTTACCTAAAGACGATGAGTACGAGTATGATGCCGAGAGTGGTTTTAACACTGTAATGGAAAATGATGTTAGACGTGTTGTGTTAAGTAATTTTGAAAAAACACCTAAAGATGCTGTTGGCTTGGATATTTTATATAAAGAGTCTGGTAGCACAAGCATATATATAGTAGAGTCTTTAAAGTATGAAGAGCTAAAGTCTTTATCTACATATGTTATTGATTCAGAATTAGTAAAAGGTGTTTTACCTTCTAACCAACTTTTAAGACCTTATGACAACGTTCCTGTAAAAGCTAAAGCACAAGAAATTACCGGAAACAGACTTCTTTATGGTAATTACACACAACAATATAATGTTGATGAAAAATTAAAAGTAATAGCAAGTGTAGATAAATTAAACATTAATGATTTAAAAGCACAAAAATCTATAAAGTCAATAAGAGATTATCAAATTGGAGTTAGTGTTTTAGATGTATATGGTAGACAAACACCTATATTTTCTAGTAACGAAGGTATAGTTAAGCTTACTCAAGAAGATTCTGATAACGCAACTACGTTTTCTGCTAAGGTAAAATCTAAAGCCCCATCATGGGCAACTCACTACAAGTACTTTGTGAAAGATAATTCTACAGAATATTACAATCTAGCTATGGATAGGTTTTATTCTGCAGAGGCTGACGAGCATGTTTGGTTAAGTTTTCCTTCTTGCGATGTAAACAAAGTGTCTGAAGATGACTTTTTAATATTAAAAAAGCAACATGATAGCTCAACACCAATATCAGAAAACAAAACTGTAAAATATAAGGTGTTAGCAAAAGAGCCTTCTGCACCTGATTTTATAAAAATTAAAAAAGAAAGTTTAGGTAGAACATCTACCGGTATAAATTTTGCAACAAACAACTCTGTTCTTAGTGGCTACCCTTTAGAAACCCACATTTCTTTTACTTTAAGAGATTCTAGCATAGAGGGTTTTGAACAGCTTTTTGAAGAAGTTGAAGGCAGAGTTAAACAAACAAAAAAGTTTATAAAAATAGGTAGTTTAAAAACAGGTATAACAACTGATTACTACGAGTTAGACACTGTTGAGTGGAGTGTTACCGACACTAAAGCAGGTGCTGTTTATTGGACTTTTAAATTAAAAGTTCCATTTGGAAAAGATGTTGCTTTAACCGGAACAACGCCAGGTAGTAGCACTAGGGGTTTGTATGTGGAATTTTTTGAAGAAAAAGAAGTTGCAGACTTAATAGAGTTTCAAGGTAGATTTTTTGTTAAAGTCTTAAGAGATAGTATTCTTAACGATCTTGTTTTAAATTCACAAGCAACTGACAATTATATAGTTCTTAATTCTGAGCCAGTGTGGTGGGCGCACACTTACTCTATTGACGCTAATAGAGATACTAGCGGTGCTAATCCTGATTTTATTGAACCAATACCAAACGTTATAAATACTGGAAAAGCTTATTCTGGAACAAATATACTTATTGGATCTGACAAGTACAATAGTACATATTTAAAAGACCAAAGCACCTTTAGATATAGAACTGATGAAGACCTAGACAACAACTGGGGTGTTGGTGATTTTGAAAGCCAATATAGCACTTCAAACGGTATAGTTACTTACAACTCTGCAACCCCACCAGCTGTAGACAGTTCTAGAATACTAAAAGGAACTATGGATAACCAAAGTTACTGGATGGGTACTAACGTAAAAAGCAACTGGGCTATAGATAGCGCTTGGTCTTGGTTAGATATAAATCAAAAACTAAGACTTCATAACTACGGTAGTTCAAGCTATAACAATGGTTTCAACGAAGAAATGGGTGAAGGTTTTGTAGTTGGTAATAATTATGCAGAGTTTAGAGTTTTTAACCTAGGGTCTGGTCAACAAGCAAACTTTTACCAAGGTTATTCTGATCAAAATTTTCCTACTGGCTATAAATTTCCTCCAAAAAACAAAGACATACAAAATTATGATTTATACAAGCAGCTAACAACTGTTGGTACTAAATTTAGATTTTCTAAAGACCCAGGCCAGCTTGTTAACGGTGTGTACGATGGCAAGTCTACTGTTTACACCGTTATAGATAAAGAAGTCATGCAAGTTAGTAATTATACTACTAAATGGAAAGACGCACCTACTAGGTTTGATTCCCCTACGAACAAAGGTGTTAGAATACATGTGCGTTTAGATAAAAAAATAACTTGGAGCCCTTGTGATGAAGACTCTGTTGATTCAGATGGTAACAGCGCTAATATAAACTTTTTAGATGGTGATAAAGATAGATACAGCCCTTCTAATGCCTCTGTTATTGAAATATTACAATTAGACCCTAGTAAAAATTCTTTTTCAACAAATGATCCTGCAATATTTGAAACAGAGCCAAAAGAAAGAGCTGATTTAGATCTTTACTACGAAACATCTTCTACAGAAATGATATTAAAAGATGGTATGTCAATATCAACTAACTATATAAATCCAGCAACAGGTGTTTCTGCTTTAACAAGTAGTGCTGTTATAAGTTTTGTTAGAGGTTGGAAAACAGGTGCTTTTCAAATATCACAAACCCACATAACTTGTGATATACCAGCTGGTGAAACAGTGACAATTTCTAAAAAAGATAGTGCAGGTAATGTTTTATACTCACAAGACTATGTGTTTGATTTTATCATATCTAGTGTTGCTAACAACTCTGTTAAAACAAATGATGTTTGGACTAACGGTAGTGCAAACACTGTAGCACAAATAATAAATACACCAAAAACCAAGATTAATTGGTTTAATTGCTTTTCTTTTGGTAATGGTGTTGAATCAGACAGAATAAGAGATGATTTTAATGCACCTACTATAGATAAAGGTGTTAAAGTTTCAGCGGTATTAGATAATGAGTACAAAAAAGAAGTAAAAACAAACTCTATTATATACTCTGGTCTTTACAACAAAAGTAGTAGTTTAAACAACTTAAATCAATTTATTCAAGCTGAAAAAATAACAAAAGATTTAAATCCAGAGTATGGTACTATTCAGAAACTATTTACTAGAAATACAAATGTACTTGCTTTTTGTGAAAATAAAATATTAAAAATACTAGCAAACAAAGATGCTTTATTTAACGCTGACGGAAATACAAACATTGTCGCTACAAATAGGGTTTTAGGACAAACAGTGCCATTTTTAGGTGAGTTTGGAATATCAAGAAACCCTGAGTCTTTTGCAAACTATGGTTATCGAGTTTATTTCACAGACAAAGATAGAAATGCTGTTATTAGATTATCAGGTGATGGTTTGACTGATATTTCAAAAACTGGTATGACTACATTTTTTAGAGATAATTTAAAAGAAGCTGGAAATATTATAGGTACTTACGATGAAGATAAACAAAACTACAACTTAACATTTAATGGCAAAACAGTTAGTTTTTCTGAAGATGTTAAAGGTTGGACAAGTTTAAAATCGTTTTTACCAGAGTCTGGTGTTTCATTAGATAGTGGCTACTACACTTTTTACAACAAGTTTTTGTGGAAACATGGTCAAAATGCAATTAGAAATAATTTCTACGGTATTCAAGCCACTGAGGGTTCAAATATAACTTTTGTTTTTAATCAAGAAACATCTACTGTAAAAACTTTTAAAACGTTAAACTACGAAGGCACGAGTGATTGGGTTGCCAGTAGTATAGAAACAGATCTTCAATCAGGTAAAGTAAATGAGTTTGTTGAAAAAGAAGGTCTTTGGTTTAACTACATAAAAGGAGTTGCAACAACAGTTACAAACCTTGATAACAAAGAGTTTTCTACGCAAGGACTTGGAAGCCCAGAAAGTGTTGACTTAAACGGCTACGCTGTAAACCTACCTATAACCGCAACCGCTAAAGTTGCTGACACAAAACCTTACTGGACTGTAAATACGGCTATAAGTAATTCATCAAATACAGTTGTAACACAATCTAACAACATTGTTACGGGAGCTACAATATCTTACGATGTTATTTTCTATGTACACTCTTTAGTAGTTCTTTCTCAAGCTTGGTCTGTTTCAGCTGCTGATTTTACAGCAACTACTTCTAGTCTTTTGCCAGCTACATCACCACCAACAGTAGGAACACCTGTTTTAACTAATTTAGGCACTCCTGGAACAGCTTCAAACGTTGTTAAAATAACAATACCTATTTCTGGAACAATGCCTGTTTCTATATGTTCTTTTGATGTGGATGTAGCGGGTACAGCTAAACTAACTCAAACTATAAATCCTTATTAATATGGCTGGTAAAATAAAAAACATAACAACAAAATGTGACTTAGCGCAGACTGGTATAACAAATAATACATATCCTATTATTGGTACTCCTGGCGTGTCTTTAGCAGCGTTTACACAAACGTTTACAGCAAAGACAAATTTTGTTTTTAATGTACCACCATCAATAGACTTTAGTAACGTTAGCGATCCAAGCGATTATTCTGTTACAGTTACAGATACTAAAAACAGTAAAGGTGTTGTTACAGTTAGATTATTTTCTATAGTTTATACGCCTGATGTTTTACAACCTAGCTCAGATGAAATAATATTTGTAGCAAACGCAGAGCCTGGTTACAACCCTTCAACAGGTAATATATACTCATATGAGCTTGACACTAGTTATTTAAAATCCACCGGAGATAATAGGTCTATAAAAATGTATGGAGACCCTGGAGCTGTTATAACAGTTCAAATATACAACACTACTCCTGGTTATCCATCAATAGACATGTACACTAGGGTTTATACTTTTCAAGAAGACGGTACTTCTTTAAGTTATGTTCATTTAGGTGTTACGTACGTTGTTCCAACTATTGATTTTAACATACCAGGTTTAAAATACTGGAGAGTGCCAATAGGAGATGAGGTTATTAGAATTACTTTTTCAGTAACTGGTGCCAACACAATACTATGGGATGCAGATCCTGTGACAAACGGTAGTGCAGAGCTTGTATATCTTTATCAATACAAAGATACTAGGGTTATACTACAGTTAAGCCAAGGCGACACAACTAGTATTAACAGTGGTAATGGATTTTTTGGTATTGGAGGTGTTGGTGGTGATAATATGATAAATTTAAAAGATCAATGGAATAGAAACGACTCTTACACTGCTAATTGGACCACTGCTTTAAACTACGCCGCAACTGGCTTAGGAACCAATGGGCCTTTTGCAGCAAGCCCAACGGGCACTTATGTTGGAATTGCCGCTACTAGTCCTAGTGGTGCTGGGGTAATAGCGGAAACTACTTTTTCTTCTGGTAATTTAACACAAAACCTTGTGGTTGGTAGAACTTATAAACTAACGTTTGAAGTTAGGGTGCCAACATCTGTTGGTATTAACGGTGTTTTATTTAGACATAGCACTACTAACTCATTATATTCTGGTTCTAACGGTAGTAGACCTATTGGGCTTTTTGGAGAGTCGTACACTAGTAATACAGGTTGGAGAGTTGTAAACATGGAGTTTGTGGCTGGTACGGTAAGCGCTGACAAGCTTCAAATATTAACAACAAACTCATCTAACGATCAAGGGATTGAAATATCAAAAATAAGGTTAACACCTGTTTATGCTGTTGGCTCTATTACAACAAGCGAAAACTCTTGTGGTAACATTGCTATTCTACAAAGCAACGCGGCTGGAACTAGCTCAGATACGCAAGACTTTGATTTTACATTAAGAGTGTATCAAGCAGAACAATCAGTACCAAGAAAAGGTGTTAATTATATTACAACTGCGCAGCAGAATGCAAGACCTGTAGCATCTTCTATACCATCATCTTTGCTAAACAGTGGTAACGTAAACACAAGTTTAGTTCAAGGTACTGAGTCAACTATAACAAATACTATAAAATCATCTGACTATAATGCTTATAGAAAAAATTACAAATATACAAATGGATCTCAAAACGAAATAGATGTTATGGGCGTTTTAAGTGGTGGTTACAATACTATGAATTATGAAAATGGTTGTATTGCTACAATATC
>WLWG01003584.1_pt1 | contig 10341 bp, 8 predicted proteins | sample 6712871 | NCBI WGS metagenome assembly WLWG01 (sample SAMN12718693, study PRJNA515312) | sponge metagenome | isolation source: marine sponge | host: Mycale hentscheli | place: New Zealand: South Island, Marlborough, Capsize Point | collected 2003-05-01 | reverse complement strand
CAGATGTTCCTGGAGCAGATGGTACGAAAAAATATATCTATTGTAGTGAGACTCACGGAAGTGCAAAAGGAGTAATCAATCTTCTTCCTAGTTATATAAACACAAGTTGGAATTGGAACAACTATCCGTATTACAAATATACTGTACCTGCATCTGGAGGAAGATCTGAACTTAAGTTGAGAGTTACGAGAAATGCATATAATAATAATACTTTGAGAAATATAACCATCCACAGTATTGGATCTGGATGGTCTGATGATGAAGTATTTACAATTCCAGGAGAACTAGTTGGTGGTACTGCTACAACTGGCGATATTAGATTTGGTGTTCCAACACCAGAATCATACACCAATGCACACGATGGTGTTGCTGGTATTAAGGTAACTACATTAGGTGGAGGATCTAATTTCTACCAAAAATCTGGTGTAGGTGCTTTTGCTATTCTCAATGCAGAAAACGACGCCACTAAAAAATATTCAAATACATTTTATTCCATAGTCGTATCGGGCGATGCAGGAACAGCTTTCAAGATTAATATGAAATCTGGTAATTCATGGGAGTTTTTAAATCACTATGGAACGTCCTCAACGGCATACACTACTGCTCAATGGGGTAAATATGAGGGTTTCTATGGACTGGATAAGCAATATTCGGCAGAGGATGCTGGTGCTGGTACAACCGAGATCATTATGAGTACAGGTTCAACTCCAACTGCATACCCATTGCAGATTAAAACTTTTAGAGCTCAATCACCTCAAGATACAAATTTTGCGGTTATTCAATTCACCCAAACAATCAATGAAAAAACTGAACCTTTTGGTGCATTTAGTTTTCATGCAGGTGATGGATATGGTAATGGTGTATTTGATTTAGATGAAGTATACTTGGCAGGAATTACTAAATATGAGGTTGTTGGAAATCAAGCAATAAGATTAAACACACAAGTACCCAGTTATTACAGTGGATATTCTCAATATTATGGAGCAAACCGTGAACCAGTGATATCTAATAGTCAGGCAAGGAATGCTTACTATGGATATATGAGAGGATATAGTGCATCTTATTACTTCATAGATGATTATTACAATAATATTAATGATGCGACAGCTCATGCTAGGTCTACATATTACAGAAATAGTACATACGATAAGTACAATAACGTAGTAGTGGATGCCGCTGCAGATTACTACAAGCCTATCAAAACTATTCCAATTTCACAACTAATGATTCCTTGCCCATATTATCTACCAGATGATTTTGTATTACTACAAGTAGTAACAACTCCAGGACTAACAGAATTTAGACCAGGTGATACAGTTACAGTAAGTGGATCTGAAATTTATGAGGTTATCCAAGCAGCATATCAAACACAACAAACTGGTTTAGATGGGGTGTCTAATAATTCTAGTGAAGGTATGCTATTCCTAGCGAGGACTACCTGATGGCAGATTTTACTTTTTCAAATCTAACTAGTGTAGTATCTGGATTCACAACTACACAATTAATTGCAAATACAAATACTGATTTTATACCTACAGTACATTCAGGAACTTCCAGATCTCAAAGTACAGCAACGAACCCTCTAAATCATTTAATGAGTGACATGGCTAGTGGTGCTGGTGGATCTCATTCTGTTGACGGTGGTTTCTTGACAGGTAGAAGACCACACGAGGGTTTACTGTATCCTCGTGGTTATTATAATAAGTAAGATAAATACTAAAATAGAGGAATAGTCTGGTATCATGCCATTAAGAAACGTACCAATTACATATACCCTTGATCAGCAGAGGCAAGAGATTAACTCACTTGCTTCTGATGTTAATAATATTGATGTCAGCTTTGATGAAAAGGTAGACGATAGAGTTGCTGCTCTATTGCAAGGTGGTATCGGAACGGCTGTTACTTATGATGATGCCAACGGATCTCTAACAATTGATCTAGCATTCAATGAGTTTTCCACATCTTCAGTTCTCGAAGGAACTAATCTTTATTACACAGATGCCAGAGCAAATACTGCTATTGACACGAGAGTAAATCAAAATTTTGTTAACGACCTAAACATCACTAATCTTGGTCCTCAAGATTCTATTACTCTTACTCTAGGACAGACTACTAGAACCATAACCCCTCTTAACTATAACAACACATCTTGGGATGCTGCATATAGTTGGGGTGATCATGGTGCTGCAGGATACCTGACTGCTTATACAGAAACTTCTACTTTAGATAATGTACTATCTAGAGGTAATTCATCTGTACAAACAGCATCTTTTGGTACAGTAAAATCCGATACATTTACATCACAAACAGGGTCAACAAACCTGTCTCTGACTGGAAATAATATTATTGCTACAGCAGATTTAAGAATTGGTACTATTGATACTTCTCTATCTAATGACTTTGGTGTCAGAGCAAATGCTGACGGAGAAATTATTATCAACCACTCACCAACAAATGGTGGTCTAACTCTTAAATCTGGTGGTAACTCTACATTCACTGTTGATAATTTAGGAAGATTAAATGGTGTTGTTAAGTTTGTAACGTCTGACGGAAGTGCAGGTCAATCTCTACAAACTGATGGTTCTGGACAATTGGTTTGGGGCGAAGGTGGCGGAGCAAATGTCGAAGTAAGCGACAGTCCACCGTCTGGAGCCACCAGTGGAGATATGTGGTGGGAGAGTGATTCAGGTCGCTTGAAAGTCTACTATGATAATGGAGCTAATCCTGCAGCATGGGTTGATGCATCCCCCCCACTCAAAATTGATGCCCCTAATTCTGCTTTTGTAAACAATACAGGAAGTCTATCTGCAGACTCCCCCTCTGATCCTGTCTTTGAAGATACTAACGGTGTCTTTAATGCAACTATTCAAGTTAGTACATTCACTAAAAATAGAATTAGTGTTCTATTAGGATCTGTAACAGGATCTAATAATACTAATGGTACTATTATTCTACAAAGAGTTGTGGGAGCAACTACTACTGATATTTGTACAGTTAAGTGTCCTGATCCATCTGTAACTGGAATCATTCCAATTGCATTTGACTTCATCGATTTGCATGGATTAACTACTGGAGATAATGTCACTTATCAATTATCTCTAACACTGAATGTTTCTGGTACTAGAACTGTAGCAGAAACAAGTCAGTTATTTGTTACTGAAATTTGAAATAAATAACTAAACGGAGAGATCTTAAGCAATGGCAATCTTATTCCCAGATACCGCTGGACAACCCACAGACGGTTCATTCACACATACCGATGGTGGGTTAACCTGGATCTGGAATGGAACCAGCTGGAGATCCAGTGGCGGAACCCTGGATACATTCCAACTACCCACAGCAAGTACCACAGTATTGGGTGGTGTTAAGGTAGATGGTTCTACAGTTAACATTGATGCTAACGGTGTCATCACTGCCTCTGGTGGCGGTGGAGGTGGTGGTGGAGGTACTAGTCTAGGAAGTAGACAAACTTTTAATGCTTCCACTAGTGGTACTCATTCCAATGGTACATCAGAAAATATTACTATTACTGCATACAAAGGATATGCATTATATAAAGTTGAAGTATCTCAACCAGCATGGGTAACTTTGTATGTTAGTTCTGCTACTAGAACTTCCGATGCTAGTAGAGTAATCACACAAGATCCTGCTCCTGGTAGTGGTGTAATTGCAGAAGTAATTACACAATCATCTGCTGAAACTGTATTGTTTACTCCAGCATTGATTGGATATAACGATGACGCCACTCCAAGTACAAACGTATACTTGAAAGTTGTGAATAAAAGTGGATCTACACAAGGTATCAACGTAGAGCTAACGGTAACACAACTAGAGGCATAAAATGGCGAAGGTATTATTGGATGTAATTCTTGTAGAAGGAACTGACAAGCAAGAATTCGTAGATAGTTTTAATGCCGAGACCGAAGCGGATTGGTGGAATATGCTGGGCAGTATGCCCAAGCTAATCGTCATGAATGTTGAAGAGGATTATGTAGAAACATTCCGTTCACATTCTAGTGTAGTTCAGGCAACAGAAATTCCAGAAGATTTTGAGGCTTCCGTTGCTCCATCAGTAGAGGAGATGACGAAGTGGTATACATCTAGTACAAGTTCTTCTTATAGATCTCCTACTGGCAATGGGGAAGACAACGCTCCTGTACAATTTCTTTATGACAGTAATCAAATCGTACCATTAGACAGTGGCGAAGAGGTTTTTACTGTAGGAAGAGATGATGATAGTTTCTCTACTGAAGGGGCATACACATATAAATCTAGATGGACTGGAAAGCACGTTGATATCGTTACTCTAGAATCTGGTAGTGGTGGAAATTGGGCAATTAATGCGGGTACACACGACCTCCATCCAGATTTTCAAAAATTATCTTCTGAAGATGACTCTCATGGAAGAGTAGATCCATATTGGTATCAGTGTCAGGCACACTCCAATATGAAGAATACCATCACGGTTAATCCTGCTGATGGAACTAGAGTAACATATACTTTTACTGTAAGTTTTGGTGGAAGTGGAATTTATACTTTAGTTGGTGAGGATAGAAATGGTGCTATCAATGGAAGCAATCCACCCATTACTATCCAGGAAGGAGATATTTTAATCTTTAATGTAACTGCTTCTGGTCATCCATTTATGATTAGAGATGCTGACGGTGGCAGCAACATCACCGATGGTAGCGTAGATAACGCAGGTACTGATAATGGTACTGTTACTTGGACGACTAGAACATCATCTAGATTCATTCCAATGGATTGGCCTGATCTAGAAGCAGATGCTAATAACCAAGTTACAACCAACAATGGTGGTAACAGTGGATTAACAAATCATGGTATGGGTGTATTGAGTGCTGCTGGTGGAACTATTTGTGGATTTGCAAAGAAAGCAAATCTCTATGCAATGTATTTGGTATCTGGTGATAGTCCTACAGAGTGTATTCAAGCTGCTATTGATTGGCATAATGCAAAACCAAATAATCCAGAGACAGGTGTTCCTAATCCAACTATTCTGATTGCAGAATATCAATACCTACGTGATAGAAAAGTTGGGATTCCTATTGACAGTGTATCCCAAATTAATAAAGCAGATGGAACAACGGTAAGTAGACCAGGTGGTGCAACTTCTACAAACAGTCCTTATTGGTATCAGTGTCAATATCATCCAAACATGAAAAACACTATCACTGTTGGTACTAGTGATGGAACTTCAAATAACTACAGCATTAGTGTATCTTTTGGTGGAAGTGGACTGTATGCCATGACAGGTAATGATAGAAATGGAACGGTTAGCGGAAATAATCCTGCTATCAATATTAAAGACGGAGACACTATTACTTTCAATGTCAATGCAGAGGGTCATCCATTCTTAATTAGAGATGCTGATGGTGGTAATAATATCAATGATGGTAGTGTAACTGGTCAGGGTGCTGAATTAAGTAATGTTGGGTTTACTACATCTACGGGTGGATGGGGATCAGATTTTTCCGAATTTGTAAAAGAAAACATTATACCCTTCAAAGTATATAATCCAACAACTACAGATTATTCTTGGATGGTTGTAATGCCATCACAATTTGATTATAGTTCTTTGAAGAGTGCATTAGACAGTGCTTGGAGTAATGGAATTGTTTGTATTAATGCAGCTGGTAACAACGGAGGAACTTTTAACAAAGAGAATAGTCAAACTGCTACAAGTATAGATGTTGATGCTGGTCCAAATTACTCTATTATCAACATTACTTATAATACTTCTAATTCGGAAAGCACATCCAGTACAACCACATGGTATCCATTTATATCATATGGTCCACATGGTGTAGAGAGTAATATTGATGTTGCTGCTGGTTATAACTCACAAGACTATCCTGGTTTGGATGGGTATTCAAACAGAGGACCAGGAATTGATATTGTAGGTCTTGGTGCTAACACATGGACTTCGTATCCTAGTACCACATATGGAACCTATAAGTGGGGAATGTTCTCGGGTACAAGTTGTGCTACACCAACTGTGGTGGGAAAGGCAGCACTAGTCATGGAAGAATACTTCTGGTATAACGATTCTTGGCCAACACCAGATCAAACTAAATCAATACTATTATCAAAAGCATCAAATAAATGTAGAGGTATATTATCGGGTGGTGTTGGATTTAGTTGGTCTAATGTACCTAGTGCAGAAGGCGCATCTTTGTCAAATGAGATCTCTTTCGGTAACTGTAGTATTTCTAGTGGCAATAGTGGTAATGGTGGATATAAGTACACAGAACTAACTGGAACCACACACTTGAGAGCATACTTTGATCCACAAGATCAGGACAGTCATCCATTTGCACACAGAATCAAACACCACAGCAAAAGACCAGTTGCAGGTGGGATGTATCCAAGAGTGAATAGTGCTGTAGGTCGTCATCGCATGGACCTACCTGATATGACATAAATAAAAATACTTGTTATATTTTGATGGATAATACACAATTGCGAGCTGAATTTGAAAAACAGTTTGCTGATTACGATCTTAAAATTAGGCGAGGTGAGGAAGAACTTGTCAAGTTGCGTGAATATCGCACTAAACTAGAAGGCGGGTTGGAAGCACTTAACATACTAGAAAAGGGTACAGATGGCAGCGATACCAGTCAACATACTGATTGATAAAGGAGCAGACTTTGCAGTCACCTTTTTCATCACTAATAAAGATGGAACCCCGCTAAACATGTCAGGGTATACTGGTTCTGCTGCGATGAAGAAAAGTTATTCTGCATCAACTTCAGTTCCATTTACTTTAGATTTTGTCAACAGAACTACAGGAGAAATTGCTCTTACATTAACAGATACTGAAACTCTAGCATTGGATCGTAGAAGATATGTCTATGACATTATTCTCACTGATCCTAATGATTATAAAACTAGAGTGATTATGGGCAATGCAGAAGTAAGTCCTGGAGTTTCCTGATGGCACAGTATAACGTCAGGGTTGGCAACAATGCATATCGTGTTGGTAAGCAATTACCAGCGCAGCATAAGCTTGACGTAAACTACCAGATTCCGTCGAAGTCAGTACAAAATTCTAATCTTCTGATTGAATCACTGGCATCCCAATTTGATGGAACACAGGATACATTCAATCTAATCGTCAATGGAGAAGCATATACTCCATTAAACGAAGAACAAATTATGATATCTGTTGGTGACATTGTGTTATCACCAGGGGTTGATTACATTGTATCTAATGATCAGATTGTTTTCAGCACACCACCATCTGCAGGTGTACCGTTCTTTGGAGTGGCATATGCTACTACTGCAGATCTAACCAGAACACTTAATTATGTCATAGACAGTGGTTCCTTTCCTATGGGGAATGGTCCTAAAGGAACCATGACAGTTGACGTTACTGGAATCATTGAGTCCTGGACTATCCTTGCTGATAGCGAGGGCAACATTGAAGTTGATATTGAAAAATGTAGTTTTTCTGACTTCCCCAATTTTCAATCTATTTGTGGTACTGAACGTCCCACATTAGGAATCATAAATAATAGCACGGCTAGAAAAAATAAAGATGACAGCCTGTCTACCTGGAACACTACCGTGAATGCAGGAGATATTTTTCAATTCAAAGTGAATTATTCGATCAACATCTCACGATGCATGGTCTCATTGAAATTGAAACTATAAATAGTATACGATATAAATAACAATAAATCGAGAGATAAACACGGAGAGTTTACATGGCACTGCTAGTAACCGACAACGGTGAAATTGATTCTCTACGTAATCTACTGAATTACAATCAGGAGATTCCTAGAAACTTAATTCTGAAGTTGTTCACGACAAATACATATCCAGCTGAAAGCGACACGCCTTCACAAACAAGATATTACGAGCCCTATACCAACAACAATACGTTGGGATATGGTTCTGGACCCACCACAGGGTATCACCAAGTTGAAAATAATAGAACTGATCAGGATTATTCTAACCAGTATGGAATTCTGCTGAACGGAACTCGTTGGACAATCGAGACCCTACAAGCTGCTGCAGTTGCTGCTGTCGCTGGCGCTGGTACTACCGATGAGTACACAGTCACCGTTGCTTCAAATACTGGTATTAAAAAAGGCGACTACGTAACTGGCGGCGACGTTGGTACTGGTGCATATGTCGTTGATATCGACGGTCTAACTCTCCTCTTGAGTGTCAAGAACACAGGTACATTCTCCAACCAAAACCTAGACTTCGGTGCTGGCAGAACGACCGCTTCTTATCCAGAGCAAACCTTCACGTTTGATGGTGCTGCTGGTGACGTTTATGGTTACATGCTTGTTCGTGCTAACAACATGCCCACTACCATTCACGGTGTTCTCGATGCAGGCACTGCAGCCGCTGGAACAACTATCAGTAAGACTGGTATCCGTGGTACTATCGGCAATGACTATTTCGTTCTTGCTGCTGTTTCTAACACCACTACCATCACTGGTACTTCTGGTGAGTTCTCCGTAACTGTTGGTTCTACTGCAGGTCTTGCAGTTGGACAGAGAATCACTGGTACTGGCGTTGCTCAAGGTGCAAGAATTGCTGGTATCGCAGGAACCACTGTTTATCTAGACAAGGCACTCACTGCTGCTGCTTCTGGTAACGGTGTATTCCAAGCAGAAGTCGGTGAAGATCTAACTGTCGGTATGTCAGTTTCACAGACTGGTACTGCTGGTGTTGTTGGCGGTGCTCCTAATGGCATCGATGCTGCAACTATCATCACTGGTATCGATCACCAGGTATACGTTGATGGTTCTTTGACGGATGGAACAGTCACTGTTTATCTAAACAACGCATTGATCGACAACATTCAGCCGTCTAACAACAATGACGAAGTTGAATTTGACTTCAGTAAGGTAACTGCAACTGGTCACGGTCTCGTCAAAGGCGATGCCGTCTACATTGACCAGGGTACTGGTAACAGCACTACAACTGCTAGCACCTACACCGTATTCGATGTAATTGATGCTAACACCTTCACCACAACCAAGGCACTAAACGGCACTGGTTCACTAACTCTTTACAGCGCAATCTTCTTCGCTGAAAGATTCACGAATGGTCCATACGCGATTCAAAATGCTGGTGACCAAATCAAAGTCACCCTGAACGTCAGCCTCGACTGATATACTCAAATTGAGTTCTACATTATGGGGGGATTGCTTCACTGGCGATCCCCCTATTTTTTTAACTTGGCTGTAGTTTATGGTATTCTCCTACGCTGGTACTGGAAGAATGCCCCAGTTTGTTGCTTACGAAGCACTGGGGGTAATTTCTTACAGCTATACAGCGTCGGTACTAAACGAGTTTATTAAATTAGATTTTGGTTCAATAGGTCTAGCATACTGGGTAATTGCAGACCATGCAAACAAAGTCATTCAAGACTATAAAGATGATCAAATAATCAACCTGACAGAAGACGGCGGAGTCGTCAGTCAATTTGATTATGGTAGCATTTTAGAAGTAGAGGCAGTAGCACAAGACGATTGGGGTCTTATTACCGATACTTCAAACATCGAGACGATGGGAAGAACACACTTCCATTCTCTCACTACATGGTCTGTTATCAAAACCTGGATTGGTTCTGGTACAGTCTTCGAGTTCGGCGGATCCAGATACAGACTGGATGCTCCATACATCGTTTCTGGAACACTGCGCGTTGCTGGCAATGCCAACGCTCATTATGTACCTGCGATTGCTACGGAGGGACTACTACCCCTTCGTAGTGACACTAAAATTGCGTATGCTCCTAACTGGAATGCATTCGGCACCCTGTTCAGCGGTAGCTTTGCTGGAGAGGCTGTCACCAAGGTATTCCCAGAGGATCCTGATTATACAAGAATTGTACCTATTTACGTAGGTGCTGCAGAACTTCATAACACGTATAACCCAGTATATCGTGCTGCAGAATTTGTTTCAGCGAGTGGAACTGGCACGGGAAGTCAGGGCGGATTTGCTATTGGACCTCATGTTAGATTCGGTACAGTAAATGATCCCGAACTAGATGATGGTTTCCTTGAGGAGAGAAGAGTTAGATATTATGATGTAGATCTCACTAATGTTGTTAGACTTCACTTCCACATCATCAAGGGAAGTGGAACTAACGGCGGAGAACAACCCGACTCTAGTGAAAATCTTCTCATAAAGATTCACGATGGAGGTCGCAATGTTTCCACCCAGATTTCTTTTGGTGGGAATACTAGTGACCGCACTCTTACAACCAAAACTGTGACCGTCTCCAAAATCATGTACATACATATATGTTGTTACATTTGGATCATTTCCTTCATCTTCACATATTTTACAGTAATTAAA
>WLWG01003579.1_pt1 | contig 10350 bp, 9 predicted proteins | sample 6712871 | NCBI WGS metagenome assembly WLWG01 (sample SAMN12718693, study PRJNA515312) | sponge metagenome | isolation source: marine sponge | host: Mycale hentscheli | place: New Zealand: South Island, Marlborough, Capsize Point | collected 2003-05-01 | reverse complement strand
TAGGACAAATAACGTTCAACATCGGTGCGCTTCACCTCCGCGATGGATTGTCCCGCGCACCCACGCATAAACCGGGTGACCCAATCGATATAGGCCTGCTCAGTGCGGATCGAATAATGACGCGCCCGGAGCAGGCTCAACATCCGCCGCAACGAAACCTGGTATGAGGCATCCAAGCCGGTATCCGAACCGGCACGCCCGGCCCAATTGGCCGCCGGCGCGGACCGGCCAGGGCCGCATGCTCCGGTTCAAGCGGTCGCATCGCCTCACGCCAAAACAACCAATCCACAAGCTTGACCCGCAGGCGTATCGGCTCACTCAACCAGTCATCAACGCAACGCCTCCACTGCTTGCTTAAACTGCCCATCCGGTAATCGATGTTGGCGCGACAAATTTCGCAGAAAAGCCTCTATATCCGCCTTGGATAAAGCAGACAATGATTTATCCGGGAAGGCTCTGAGCAAACGTTCGAGATGTCGGACATAGCAACGCCGCGCGCCTTCGGGCAGCTGTTGTTTGGCTAACAGGTTAAGTTAATTGTGCCCATTGGATGGGGCGTTCATCCGCGAAGTGATGATGTGTGGTGACTCGGGTTAACCAGGAATATATCGCACTAGATAGTCTCTGTCTAATGCAGTATATTCCATATCCGTCTAATACACTGTCAGGGTTCGAGATGGCTAAAAAAACATTCCCGTGTGGACATAAGGGAAAAGGTAAGTATTGTCATAGGTGTGAACAAGAAAAGCAACTTGTCGAAAGTAAAGTAAAGGAACAAAAAATAGCTGATGAATGGGAGCGGTTATTTGAAGCTGATCCTGTTAATTTAAAGCCACTTAATAAAAAAATCTCATAGATAAGACTAGAAAAATAATATCAAGAATTGAATCTGGTGAACATTATTCGAAGTACAAGGGAAAAAGGATGCAATATGATAGAAATGTTATTTCCATTCCTATTCATCCGGATTTTAGATTGATACTTCACCGAACGAAGAATGGATTTATGGTGAAAGATTTAACTAGTCATGAAGATTATAATATTAAGAAACCTGGTGAAAAAACCTAACAAGGCAAATCCAGCGGACGCGCAAAAGGCGCGTGCCGCTGATTTGCGACGTCAGCACTTGACAGAAGGAATCGATAACACTACCGTAATACCAAAACCTGATCGATAAGGGCATGAACGATGTTAAGTGTTAAGGTATCACCAAAATTTCAAGTTGTTATTCCCAAAGAAATCAGAGAGTCCTTGCAGGTGCAACCCGGACAACGAATGCAGGTTGTCCAGTACGAAAACAGAATTGAACTTATCCCTGAAAGAGATGTAGGTGAACTAGAAGGTTTTCTTAAAGGTATTAATACAAAATTTACCAGAGAAGAAGACCGAATATGAATGTTGTAGACACTTCAGGGTGGCTCGAATATTTTGCCGGCGGTGGAAATGCCAAAAAATTTGCTGCTCCGATAAAGCAATTCGACCAACTTATAGTGCCAACTATATGTATGTACGAAATATCGAAAGTAATACTTCGAGAAAGCGACGAAAATCATTTATTGCAGGCTCTTGCAGTTATCCAAAAAGGAAAAATAGTGGCATTGACACCCTCGATATCTACTGCTGCCGCCAAAATAAGCCTGCAGTATAAACTACCAATGGCTGATAGCATTATCTATACAATAGCAACTCATTTTGCTGCAACAGTATGGACACAAGATATTGATTTTAAAGGTCTGCCGGATGTCAACTACATACCAAAAAACTAGTGTTAACAAGGCAACTTAACTCGGACCAAAAAACGCGGCGCTCCTTTCGTGGTAAATTCAGGTTCAGTGGTAACACGTTTTTTGGTCCGGTTATTTACGGCGTTAGACATAGGACAGAACTCGCAGACTCTTCTGCGGCGAATTGGTGATGACTGACCCAACTAGACTTCAATGAATGAACAATGACAGTCAATGGCAACGGCGGGCGCGCGTGGTGCTGGGTTTATTTTTTATCGCCGCCGGCTGCAATCATTTTGTTCATGCCGAGTTCTACGTGATGATTATGCCGCCCTACTTGCCTTGGCACTGGGAGTTAGTGCTGATCAGCGGATTGTTCGAAGTCTTAGGTGGCGCAGGCGTACTCATAACCTCTCTACGGCGCACCGCCGCTTTTGGACTCATGGCGCTTATCATCGCTGTGTATCCGGCTAATGTTCACATGGCTATGAACCCTGATCTGTATCCGGCATTGCCGCCTTGGGCGCTCTACGCCCGTTTACCGTTACAGTTTGTGGCCTTAGCGTGGGTGTACTGGGCGTGCTTAACTAAAACGTCAAAAGGGCGCCTCTAACAATAGTCATTGTTTCGTGAGTGCAAGAAAGCACCGCGCGCACAACCGCAGTGATAGGTGATACCTGAGGATTGGAGCACGGCGCTGACGCCGCAATCGCGGGAAAAGTGCATTTTTAGCAGGTGCCCAAAAATTTAAACGCCCGGCGTTACCATATTGAGTTCACCGTCGAAACCGATCGGCATGGGCGCGGATAACACTTCGATGCGCTCATTCGCTTCCGCTTCGTCCAGTAATGCGCTGGATGCCCACATCTCGGTTAGCTTTGACGTGTTGGTGATCCACAAAAGGCGTAACGAAGCCGGATCTTCCTCGGCCCTGAAACCTGAAAAGATCTGCATGGCTTGTAATTCACTTTCCACCAACATGGGGATCTTGCCCACGCTTAACCGCTTCGCCGTGTACGCGTTCATGTAGGTTGAATTCAGATCCACCTTGGGTAGCACAGCGCGTGGCATCAGATCGGCGTTACCCAAGCCGGTGGCATTACCATGGGTTTGTTCGGTGAGATCGCGCACGTAGATGCATTGGATGCGCGGCGCTGTGAGGCCCGGTTTGCGGCCTATGACATTGGTGTCCATGCCGGCGCCACTTATGTTTTTGCCGATTTCATCGACGATCAATACATCCAGATCATCGAAGGGTAAGCGCGGCAGCAAGTCATACGCTTCGCGCAACAACACTCCTTCTTGCTCGAGTAGGGCCGCGTGGCTGTCTCTTTGAAGGCGTTTTCCACCAGCGCCAGCCCACCTAGTAGTTTGGGCCGCCCGGCTTGCACGATGATGCGTGATGCGTCCATGATCATGCGCCCCATGTCCACCCGTAACGCTTGTTGGTGGATGGTGGAGGCACCGCTTTGTTTGCCTAGGCCGATGACCAGCATTTTGCACAGCCCGCTTTCCACTACCTCGGTGAAGCCGGTGTGGGGTTTGACCCGGTTGATCACCAAGACGCCATCGGCATCGTGGCAGTGCTTGTCCTGGTAAACGGGGAATCCGGTGGCGGTGGTGCCGATCTGTACTACTTCCATGCTGGAGTGGATGGAGCAGCCTACGCTCGCCGGCGTCATGCCATGGGTATTGGCCAATACCTCCATTTGTCCTTGCGCGGTGGCGCCGCCATGACTGCCCATGCCGGGGACCACGAAAGGTTGCGCACCGGCGGCCTTCAGTTCGGCCACCGCCGTGCGCACCACTGGTAGAAAGTTGACGATGCCTCTTGAACTGCCGGTGACGGCGATGCGTTGGCCGGCTTCGATCGTGCTGAGAAAGGGCGCCAGCTCGCGGCGCACGGCGTTTTCCACGTCCTCCTCCAGCGGCCGTGGAAAATGCTGGCGTAGCTTGAACAGGGCCGGTGCGTCGCCGGCATTGATACCGGCATGGGCGTGTGAGAGTTGAAAGCGGGTGTGGTTTTGCATGATTGAAGTGTCCTCTTCCCTGCGGGTAGTCGAGTGGGCACGGTTAGTTGAGGGCAGTTAATAGTTAATAGTTAATAGGTTAATGGGCGCCATCAATAGAGCGCCTGGCAGTGGGTACCTTCCGCTATTCTATGCGCCTATGAGAGTAGGTGTAGAAGTCGGTGGTACGTTTACGGATCTGGTGGCCATCGAAGACGGCATGATCCGAACGGCGAAGGTGCCGAGTACACCGCATGCACCCGAGGTGGGCGCCATAGCCGCATTGAGGGCATGGGGCGGGGCGTTGGACCAAGTGGTGGAATTGGCCCATGGCTCCACCGTGGCCACCAATGCGATCTTGGAGCGCAAGGGCGCGCGGGTGTGTTTGTTGGTCACCCAAGGTACCCGTGATCTGCTGTATCTTCAGCGCCACAACCGGCGTTATATCTACGATCTGCACTACGTTAAGCCGGCGCCGGTGGTGGAACGCAAGGATACCTTCGAGGTCGCGGAGCGTTTAGACGCTGACGGCGCCGTGGTGATGGCGCTGGACGAGGCGGCCTTGGCCGCGGTGTTGGCCCGGATTAAGGCACAAAAGGTGGCGCGGTATGATGCCATCGCTGTCGCTTATCTGAACAGCTACGCCAACCCTAGCCATGAGCAGCGCACGGCGGCGCTGATCGCCGAAGCCGGCATCGATCTGCCGGTGACCTTGTCGCATGAGGTGATGCCGGTTTTCAGGGAGTATGAGCGGTATTCCACCACCGCCTTGTCGGCTTATGTGCAGCCGGTCATCAGTGCTTACCTCGAGCGGCTGGAAAGCGCTTTGGCGCAGGGCGGCTTTAGCGGCCATCTGAGTGTTATGCAGTCGAACGGTGGCCGCCTACCGGCCGCCGCCATGGGCCGTAATGCCATCAGCTCGCTGTTCTCAGGACCAGCCGCCGGCGTGGTGGGCGCCACCCGCCAAGCGGCCCGCTCAGCGTTGCACGACATTATTACTCTCGATATGGGGGGCACTAGCACGGATGTGTGCCTGGTGGAAGGAGGGCAGGCGCAGATCGTTGCTGAAACGCAGGTGGATGGTTTACCTATCAAGATGCCGGGGCTGGATATCGAGACAGTCGGTGCCGGCGGCGGTTCCATCATCTGGGTCGATGACGGCGGCATGTTGCGGGTAGGCCCGCAGTCGGCCGGGGCCGCACCGGGGCCGGCTTGTTATGGCCGCGGTGGTGGGTTGCCGACCATTACCGATGCTCATGTGGTACGCGGCACGATGCGCGCCGGCGCTTTTTTGGGTGGCGCTATGCCCATTGATGCAAAAGCGGCGCGCGCAGCGGTGGCCGCTATCGCCGGTCTATTGGGGTTAGCGGTGGAGGCGGCGGCCGACGCCGCCATCCGAGTGGCGGAGTCGAACGTAGTGCGGGCGATCCAGCGCCTTTCCACCGAGCGTGGTAAGGACCCAAGAGGCTTCGCGCTGGTACCGTTCGGTGGCGCCGGGCCCATGCAGGCGGTGCGGGTGGCCGAGGAACTGGGGCTCGCCACAGTGGTGGTGCCACCCCACGCCGGCGTGCTGTCGGCCCTCGGTTTGCTGGCGTGCGACTATGTGCACTATGAGACGCAAACGCGCCGCATCACGGTCCGAGCGGAGCGTATGGGCGAGCTGCGGGCGCTTGTCGATGAGTTACGCGGCAAGGTGATGGCGTTCTTCGCCGGGCTCGGTATGCGCGGTGTGCGCTTCTCGGTCACCTTCGAGATGCGCTATGTCACGCAAGCGTTCGAGATCCCCGTGAGCATTGACGAAGCGCAGGTGAATGCAGCCGATGCGGTTCACATACGCGAGCGGTTCGACGCCGAACATACCCGCCATTTCGAGTTCGCCGGGGCGGCGGAGCAGGCCTGCGAAATCGTCTCCGTGCGGGTAGGCGGCGCGGTGACGCCTGCTGCGTTGCCGGCGCCGCGGTTGAACGATGAGGCGGGCGGGGCGGCGGGCCCGGTGGAGGTGTTCGAGCAAGGCAAGCGGGTGCGGGCGCTGTGCGTCAGCCGGGGCGGCTTTTCAAATGGCGCGTGCGGCCCCATGATCATCGAGGACACCACCTCGACCGTCTATCTACCCGAGGGCTGGCACGCGCACCACGACGCCGCTTTCAATCTGATTATCGAAAAAGCTCATCATCAAGGTTCATCACCGGGGCAGATCTGAGCTATGGACATGACCGCGTTGAACCCTGCTGATCAGGCGGTGATCACGCAGGCCTTGTTGGCCGCCGCCAATGAGATGGGCGCTAAGCTCATCCGCTCGGCGCACTCGCCCATCGTGCGTGAAGCCTCTGATGCATCGACCGCTTTGTTGGACTGCAACGGCGCGGTGGTGGCTCAGTCGGAATTGATCCCGCTGCAATTGGGCTCCATCACCCACACTTTCGCAGCCTGCGCCGCCGCCGTGCCGATCGATGAGCTGGCGCAGGGCGATTTTTACATCAACAACGATCCTTTCAACGGCGGTCAGCACGTACCGGATGTGTTTATTTTTACCCCCATATTCGTAGACGGCGTGCGCGTCGGGTTCTGCGCATCAGTGGCCCATCACATTGATATGGGCGGTGGCGCGCCGGGGTTGAACCCGGATGCCACCGATGTACATCAGGAAGGCATCATCATCCCGCCTAGCCGCTACAGCATGGCGCGGGACTGGAACGGTGGCCCATTCGAGCGCCTGCTGCGGGCCAATATCCGGCTTGCGGATGCCACCATAGGCGATTTCAACGCTCAGTTCGCCGCTAACCGTATCGGTGCCGGGCGGGTGCGCGAGCTGTGCCGCAAGTACGGCACGGAAACGGTGTTGCGGGTAATGGAGGCGGCGTTGGACTACGCCGAGCGAAGAGTGCGCGGCGCCCTGCGGCAGGTGCCCGATGGGGTCTACCTGGGTGAAGATGCTATTGACGACGACGGCTTCGGCAACGGGCCGCTCAGCATCAAAGCTACTGTCGAAATCAGGGGCGATGCCATCAGCGCCGATTTCTCCGGCAGTGCCGCTCAAGTCAAAGCCAATATCAACAATCCGTTCGCCGCCACCGTGGGGGCCACCGCTTCGGTGGTGAAAGCGGTGCTCACCAGTCACGATATTCCGTTTAATGCCGGGGCGTTGCGGGCGATCTCGGTGACGGCGCCCTATGGCAGTATCGTCAATCCCAAGCCACCGGCGGCGGTGCGCGCCCGCTTGTTGCCCAGCTACCGGGTTTACAACGCGGTGATGAAAGCACTGGCCGGGGCCGTACCCGGGCGGGTGGTCGCGTGCGGTTACGACACCACTACCTCCGCCTGCTTGAGCCACTTCAGTGCGCGCGGGTATGCCATTTATCTGGAGATCTTCGGTGGTGGATTAGGCGCAGGTCCGGTGCATGACGGCTGCGACGGGGTTGATTGCCCATTGTCCAATTGCAGCAATATTCCTATTGAAGCGATGGACATGACTTATCCGTTTTTCCGCGTACTCGACTACAGCTTGGTGCCCGGCTCCGGCGGGCGCGGCAAGCAACGCGGCGGCCTGGCGCTTCAGCGCATCTATGAGGTGCTGGAAGATGACGTGCAGTTTGCCACTTATGCCGATCGCTTCGAGCTTGAATCCGCCGGTCTATTCGGTGGTGAGCCGGGGGCACGGGCGCAGACTTTCGTGCTGCGCGGTGCTGAGCGTATCGCTTTGCGCTCCAAGCAGAGCTTTTCTCTGCGCGCTGGCGATAGGCTGGTCCTGCGCACAGGGGGCGGTGGCGGTTACGGCCCTCCCGGGGAGCGCCCGTCCCATCGTATCGAAGCCGACCGCGCCAACGGTCTACTAGCAAGCAGCAACACAGGAGGCAGTGCGCGATGAGTTTGAGTGAGTATGAACGTGAGGTGCAAAGGGAGATCGATCGTTGGCAGCGCGGTGACAGTTCTCTGTTGCGCCAAGTGTTCGACATAGCTATGACGCCGTTTGATTGGCTGACCGAGCATATGGTCCCGGCAGCGGCCATCGAGCAGGCGGATAATGCTGTGGCTAAATTTTTCTCATTATTGAGCAATGCTTCGGAATGGTCCGTGACGCCCGATACAGTGATCGCCCAGGCCAAGGATTTAGGCCTCGAAGTGGCCAGTGTGGCGGGTTTGCGTAAACTGGATCTCGAACAATTGGATCCGCTGGCACGGGCGCAATTCACCCAGAGCGAGTTAGCTGCCGCCATTCAAGGGGGTGGCATGGGGCTGGGTGGCGTGGCGCTGATAGTGGCGGATATACCGGTGTTGTTCGCCATCAATTTGCGCCTGATTCAGCGCGTGGCCGCCGCATATGGTTTTGATTTACGCGGACCTCAGTATCGGCCCATCGTTATGTGCGTGTTCAACGTGGCGGCCTGTGGCGATGTGGACTCGCGCCATCAAGCGCTGCGTGAAGTCAGTGTGGCAGCATCCGCTCTGTCCGGTTCCGGTGGCTATAAGGGGCGCGTCAGCGGTACTTTTTTTGCGCAAAACCGCAATATTCCTCGCGAGATCGCTAAACAGGTCATCGGCCGCAAGTTGGCGCAAACGATCCCCATCGCTGGCGCCGCGGTGGGTGCAGGAATCAACTACTGGTTCACCCGTCAAACGGCGCAAGCTTCTTTTATGGTGTTGCGCGCGCTACACCTCGAGTGCCGGGAGCGGCATATATGACAGCCGAGGAGCAGACCAAGCTCGATCTGGATCCACGCGCATGTATGCAGCTCTACCTGGAAGGCCAACACAAAGAGTTGGCCCAGTGTTTTATCGATCTGCTGCAAAAGTTCGCCGCCGCCGTCTACTATGAGTTAGATGAGCAGACCACTCATTTCGTCAACGTCTTCGCCAAGAATTTTTTATATTTTTTTACCCAACCCGATTTTTTACCGCATGAGAACCAATCGCGCTGCTTTGTTGAACTCAATCCGGTGATTTGCAATGTGGTGGCGATGTCGGAGTTCCGCACCACGGATGCTTATCTCGCCATGCTGCTGCGCCAGCCGCGCAATTTCGCCAAAACGCTGGCGCTGTACAATCCCCGTTGCCATACGCGGCTCAACCGTAAGGTGTTTTTCGACGCTAACGTAGAGTTAGCGTCGCTTTGGTATATAGTCAATTTCACCAACTACCGGGTGGGCAGCGCGGCCTATAACACCTGGCAGCACCTGCGCGAACATATGTATGACATCGACCAACGCTTGATGCCGGTATCCGTTCATGTACCACACGCTTATTTCGGCGTGACGTATATAGATAACGAACGGGATCACGAACTCAAACGTGTCATCAACGCTGGTTTCAAAGCTTGGACCCATGCCCCGCCGATCCACAACAAGCCCGACAAGAAGAAAATCCTCATCGTGACCAATATGTGGCATAAAGGCCACTCGGTATACCGGTGCATGCATGCATTCTTGCGGGCGCTGGCGCAAGACTACGAATTGTCGCTGTTGTCGTTGGGTCAAGCCCTGGAGGCGCTGGATGTTGAACTGTTTGAAGGCCGCGTGCACACGTTTGCTCTGCATGATCCCAAGCGCGATTATTCGGTTCTAGCCAACAATGAATTTCAGCTCGTGTTCTTTCCGGACATAGGCATGAATATAGAGAGCATCGCGCTTGCGAATCTACGTATTGCGCCGATTCAAGTGTGCGGCTACGGACATCCGGTCTCCACCTTCGGCGCGCAGATAGATTATTGGCTGGGGGGGGGGTGGAAACGGAAGACGAAACGGCCTATGAGACCAACTATGACGAGCGTTTGGTGCTGATCCCGGGGGCCGGTGTGATGCCCAATCGCCCGCTTTACGAACGGCGCAGCCTGGCTAGGCCCAGCGATAGGATACGCATCGGCTGCCCATGGACCGGCCAGAAGATCAACTATCCATTGTTGCAAACCCTCGCTCGGATCGATGAGCGCAGCGAGCGCGATATCATTTTCGAGTTCTATCCTAGTGGTGCATTGGTGAGCGGTGGTTTTAGTCAGCTACGCCGCGATGTGTATGAGGTGCTCGATGAACACTCAGTGCACATCATTGGCAATTTGCACTATCCGTCCTATATGGCGCACATGGAGACGTGCCAGCTCACCTTGGACAGTTACCCTTTCGGTGGTTATGCGACGGCGACGGATGCTCTGTTCTTGCACCGGCCCATGGTCACGCGCGAAGGCGGTAAGTTCTACAACCGCTCGGCCGCGTCCCTGCTGCGCGCATGTGGCTTGCATGAACTCATCACCCATAGCGAGGGCGCTTATATCGAGACCGCTGTGCGGTTGATCGATGATGATGCGTTTCGTTTGGGTTTGATCAATAGGCTGCGTTCGCTGGATTTGGACAAAGAGTTATTTGCCGATAGGAGTTCACAGCAGTTCAAGCAGGCGATTACCTATCTGATAGAAAACCATCAGGCCCTGAAGACATCCGGCGATAGAAGGCCGTTGCGCTTCATTTAGTGATGACGGGTAATTGTGATATAGGGCGCCTGATAAAAATAGTCATTGTTTCGTGAGTGCAAGGAAGCACCGCGCACACAACCGCAGTGTATAGGTGATACCTGAGGATTCGAGCACGGCGCTGACGCCGCAATCGCGGGAAAAGTGCATTTTTAGAGGT
>WLWG01003576.1_pt1 | contig 10355 bp, 6 predicted proteins | sample 6712871 | NCBI WGS metagenome assembly WLWG01 (sample SAMN12718693, study PRJNA515312) | sponge metagenome | isolation source: marine sponge | host: Mycale hentscheli | place: New Zealand: South Island, Marlborough, Capsize Point | collected 2003-05-01 | reverse complement strand
ATGAACGTTATCGACCCTGCCAACAGGCGGCCAATACTTGTCATCAGATACATACGGCAATGGGAAGAAAGCACGTTCCTTGGAATATGGCCTGCCCCAATCACCCATTAACAAGTCTTGGGTATGAGGCGCATTTGAAAGCAGATTGTTGTCGACCTCCACTTTACCATCGCGAATTTCATCAATCTCCATGGCTATGGCAATCATGGCATCGCAAAAACGGTCAATCTCCTGTTTGTTTTCAGACTCAGTCGGTTCGACCATCATGGTTTCAACAACAGGAAAAGACATTGTTGGAGCATGATAGCCATAGTCGACCAATCTCTTGGCGACATCTTCAACCGTAATACCCAGGTTCTCCTTCAAGCTGCGCATATCAAGAATACACTCATGAGCAACATAGCCGCCAGGACCTGAATACAGGACTGGAAAATACTTGCTTAGACGAGCCGCGATATAGTTGGCATTGAGGATTGCTACCTGCGTTGCTCTTTTCAAACCTGCATTTCCCATCATCGCAATATAGGCCCATGAAATTGGAAGGATTGAAGCAGAACCCCAAGGTGCTGATGCAACCTGGCCGATCGTTTTCTCTCCGCCCGAAGCAGGGTTAACACCGGTCACCAGTACATGGTCTGGCAAAAACTTGGCCAAGTGTGCCCCAACGCCAATTGGACCAATACCAGGGCCACCACCGCCATGCGGAATACAGAAAGTCTTATGAAGGTTCATATGACAAACATCTGCACCAATCTTTCCAGGCTGAACAATACCAACCAGCGCATTCAGGTTTGCACCATCCAGATACACCTGCCCGCCATTTTCATGAATGGCATCACAAATTTCACGGATGGCTGACTCAAACACACCATGTGTTGAAGGATAGGTAATCATCAAAGCAGCCAGATTTTCCTTGTGCTCGGCAGCTTTTGCTTTCAAATCATCAACATCAACATTGCCGGCTTCATTACAACGAACAGCAACAACTTTTAGTCCCGCCATAACTGCTGAAGCTGGGTTTGTACCATGCGCAGATGTTGGGATCAGACAAATGTTTCTATGATCATCACCATTATGCTTATGATATGCCCGGATTGTCAGAAGTCCGGCATATTCCCCTTGGCTACCTGCATTAGGTTGAAGAGAAACCGCATCAAATCCGGTTATCTCACAAAGCATTGCTTCAAAGTCTTTAAACAATTGCTGATACCCTTGCGCTTGTTCAAGAGGAACAAACGGATGCATATGCGCAAACTCGCGCCATGTAATCGGGATCATTTCCGTTGTGCCGTTGAGTTTCATCGTACATGAACCAAGCGGTATCATTGAACGATCAAGCGCAATATCCTTTGCCTGCAATTGGCGCAAGTATCGAAGCAATTCCGTCTCACTGTGATAAAGCTGAAACGCAGGGTGTGTCATAAACTCAGAAGTACGCTGAAGTGGTTTTGGAATACATTCAACAACTTCACCATCTGCCTGATCGATGGTCCGACCTGACATGGCATTACGGTTAAAACAGGCCAGCAGCTTTTCTAGTTCTGAACGCCGGGTAGTTTGGTCAAGGGAAATACCCAGATGATCACCATCAACAAGGCGAAGGTTTATCTTCTTCTCTTTAGCCTTTGCAAGAATTGCATGGGCACGACCAGGGGCATGCACCGTAATAGTATCAAAGAAGCTATCAGTTAGAACGGTATATCCAAGGCGCTTGATTTCATGCGCACATATTTCCGCATAGCGGTGAGCCCGTTGCGCAATACGGCGAATACCGTCTGGCCCGTGATATACAGCAAACATTCCGGCAATAACTGCAAGCAAGACCTGAGCCGTACAGATGTTACTGGTCGCCTTGTCGCGTCTAATGTGTTGTTCGCGGGTTTGCAAAGTCATTCTGTAGGCAGACTTGCCATTTGCATCAATTGATACACCAATAATTCGGCCCGGGATGGAACGTTTATACTCATCTCTTGTTGCAAAAAATGCAGCATGAGGCCCACCGTATCCCATGGGAACACCAAACCTTTGAGAAGATCCAACCGCAATATCCGCACCCATCTCACCTGGAGATTTAAGCAAGGCAAGTGCAAGCAAATCAGTTGCAAAAATCGAAATTGCGCCAGCAGCCTTTAGCGATTCTGTGATTTTTGAAAAATCATTAACCTGGCCACTTGAACCTGGATAGGAAAGAACTGCAGCAAAAACATCTTCAGGCACAAGATCAGTGCTTGGGTTTCCGATGATCAATTCATAACCAAATGCCTCTGCTCGTGTTTCCGCAACAGCGATTGTTTGAGGATGGGTATCTTCGTCAAGGAAAAATGCAAGGTTCTTGCTTTTTGAAACACGCTTCGCCATCGAGATAGCCTCGGCAACGGCAGTTCCTTCATCAAGCAATGAAGCATTTGCAAGATCAAGACCGGTTAGATCGCACACCATTTGCTGATAATTCATCAAGGCTTCAAGACGCCCCTGACTAACCTCTGCCTGATAAGGCGTATAAGCTGTATACCAACCTGGGCTCTCCAGCAGCCGTCGCAAGACAACCTTGGGTGTTACACACCCGTAATAGCCCATTCCGATCATGGACGTGAAAGCCTGGTTGCGGCCGGCAACCTGTCGCAAGTCAGATAGAGTATTTCGCTCACTCAGAGCTTCGGGTAAATTTAAAAGCCCATCCATGCGAATGTTGGCAGGAATAACCTTTTCAATCAGATCATCCAACGAACCAGCACCAACGGTTTTTAACATCGATGATATGTCTGTTTCTCTTGGTCCAATGTGTCGAGGAATAAAGTTAGCGCCCGCCTGAAGGTCGGTTAATCGTTCGCGTTTTGCAGTCATTTGGAATTCTCCGAAATTTTAGCCAATAAGTTTGGAATAGGCATCTGCATCAAGCATGCCATCAAGTTCACTTTGATCAGACATTTTGATCTTCACAAGCCAACCGCCGGTTTCCGGCTCTTCGTTCACTTTTGTCGGCTCACTGGATAAAGCTTCATTGGTTTCAGTCACCTCTCCAGATACAGGAGCATAAACATCACTAGCTGCCTTAACCGATTCTACAACAGCAGCTTCGCCGCCTTTTTCAACTTGCGAACCAACATCTGGTAGTTCAACAAAAACCAGTTCACCCAACTGTTCTTGTGCGTGATCGGTAATTCCAAATGTTGCCACATCACCATCGATGCTTACCCACTCATGGTCTTCTGTATATTTAACTGACATGTATTTTCTCCAATTAGTTAGTCATTTAGCGTTTAAAGTTATTAGGAATGAAAGGAAGGGCTGTCACTGTTGCTGGCAGGGCTTTGCCTCGAACCAGCAAGTTTAATTTCGTTCCAGCTTCCGAATATTCGGTTGGCACATACCCCATGGAAATTGGACCTTCAATGCTGGGTCCAAACCCACCTGATGTGAGTGTGCCGATTACAGCGCCGTCAACGCCGGTAATTTCTGTCCCAGCGCGTGCAGGTGCGCGGCCATCCGGCTTGATGCCCACACGTTTGCGGCTAACACCGTTTGCAATTTCAGATTGAACACGTGCAGCACCCGGAAATCCGCCTTCTGCACGCCTGCGTTTGGAAATTGACCAAATCAACCCGGCCTCAATCGGGCTTGTTGTTTCATCAATGTCATTTTCATAAAGACATAGCCCTGCTTCCAGTCTTAGAGAATCTCGAGCACCAAGGCCGCAAGCCATAACATCTTCATGGGCAAGCAGCTTTTCTGCAAGAGCCGTTGCTTCATCAGCTTTGACAGATATTTCAAATCCATCTTCCCCGGTATAACCCGATCTGGAAACCCAACACTCAATTCCGCCAATCATCATGGTTTGAGACGACATAAACGCGGTTTCTTCAATACCGTCACAAAGACCTGCCACAACCTTTTCAGATGAAGGACCCTGAAGCGCCAAAAGCGCTCGGTCTTCAATTTTTTCCAGTTTGATGGATGAGTCTAGATTATCGCTCATCAATTGATAATCTTCTGTTTTTCGGGATGCATTGACGACCAGGTACAAGATGCCATCTTCACTTGAAGAGGCAAGTCGTGTGACCATCAAATCATCCAAAATACCACCATCCTGGTTGGTAAACTGGGTGTATCGTGTGCGCCCGGGTGCAAGTGCAGCAATGTCGCCTGGAACCAGTTTTTCAAGTTCAGAAGAAACATGTTCGTGGTTTTCACCCTTCAGCCATGCCTGCCCCATATGGGATACGTCATACAAGCCAGCCTTTTCGCGAGTGTGATTATGTTCAGTAACAATGCCGCTCGGATATTGAACCGGCATTGAATAGCCTGCAAACTCAACCATTCTGCCGCCAAGACTGACGTGCAAATCATTAAGGGGTGTTTTAAGTAGGGTATTTTCTGTTGACTCAGTCATTTAGAAACTCTCATTTTGACACACAAGGACGATGCTGAAATTCAGCACACCCCCTCTGTCAAAAACCTGAGAGTATTCGCAAATCAAAATCGGGTCATCCAACCCTATGCTGATATGCTTGTTCCCGTCGGTGAACGTTTAAAACGTTGCTCTCCAGAGTCATTCTAAATCTGCAAAATGCAGTTAACCCAAATGCGGTCCTTGGTACCTGAGAGTTTCCGGGGTGGTTGCTCCTTCGGTGTCAGGCAATAAACCTGAGCTCTCCCGCATATAAATTTTTCCTAACATCAACGAGCGAGACAAAATTGTCAAGATGCCGCACCTAATCGTGAACATTTCATCGTCAAATTTTGCTGTATTGCGAAAATAGCCCTTTATTTTCAGTCGTCTTGATTAAGAGCATCCATTGCAGGAATTTCACGTTCACGTCTTGCGATATAATCCAGTAAGGCATCATCAATACCCGCATCAAGTTTTGGTTCTTCATAGGCGTCCAGCAAAGATTTCACCTGCTTTAGAGCACGCTCGTTAATCTCAACCGAGCCTTCTGAAGCCCATTGTTCAATTGAATTGTTATCAAACAGGTCCGGCATAAAAAACGCTTTTTGGAAGTTCTCTTGCGTATGGGGGTGTCCCAGATAATGCCCTCCAGGACCAATATCTCGAACGGCACTCAACGCTTCATCAAAATCATCCCATTTGATGCCCTCTGCCATGCGACAAGCCATCGCGCATTGCTCCGCATCAACAACAAATTTAGCCATCGAACAATGCATTCCTGCTTCATTCCAGCCTGCTGAATGCCAGATGTAATTGGCACCTGCCATCATGACAGCCATCAAGGTTGTGGCGCTTTCATATCCTGCTTGTGCATCAAAGGTTTTAGCGCCGCCAAGCGTATTCGAGGTACGCCATGGCACTTTATAGTATCGCACCATTTGACCAATCATGAAGGCTCAGTTTCCAATACGTATGCACGAACCGTTGATTGCAGTGGCAAGACAGGCCCGCGGCGATGCCTTTTCGGCCATACCGATGAGATGGAACCAGTTCAGGTAGCTGTCCAGATACTTCGTGGCGATGCCGCGATAGCCCCGCAGGAAATCCTTCAACTGGCTGTGGCGGCTGTTGACCGTCTGAATGTGAAAGGCATCCCTGACCCGCTCCCCGGCTGAAAGGTTGAGCGCCTCGTGGCGAACACCCATGGCCGCAGCACAGGGCCGATAACTGCTTTTGCCGTCGGAGACCAGAACGATGTCGGTGTTCACAGCCAGTTCCAGCGCCGCTTGCAGCGTGTCAGCGTTGACCGGAACCTCGCTGAGCGTTGTGCCGCTGCGGTCGGCAGCGACCAGAACCGGAACCTGCTCACGCGACAGTCCAGGCTTGCCAGCCTTGCCACCACGTCGCCGGGCCTTGCGATCCAGTGCGCGCGACCCCTTGTGGCTCTCAAGCACATAAGTCTCGTCAACTTCAACAATACCCTTGAGCTTGTGCTGACCCTGTCCTGCGGCCGCCAGGAACCGGTGCCGCCAGCGGAATGCCGTATTGACGCCAAGTCCGCACCGGCGAGCCGATTCCCGTACCGTCTCGCCCTCGGCCAGTGACATACCAAACGTCAGCCAGCGCTCCTTATGGTGGAGCCCCGACAATGGCGTGCCGGTCGCGGCATTGAACGTGCGACCGCAGCCCTTGCACTGATAACGGCGAAGACCTCGTGCCCTGCCGCGTGATATCGCGCCGGGCGCGCTGCAATGCGGGCAGCGCCGGTCTTCCTCAACTGTCGCCTCGACCGCCGCCAGCGATAAAACAGCGTCGGGTTGTCCTGAAAGCCTCTGAATTCTGGGCAGGATACCATCAATGCATACATTTTGGAAACTGAGCCTTGTTTGCAGAACCGACATGGGTCAATAACCATCTAGGTCATTCACCCAATCGTTTTATGGTCAAGCATACCCACCATTCAAACCAAATGCATCCAGATCTGTTCGCAATATGTTTGAAGCTAGGGTTAGTGCCTCTCCGTGTTGTGCAATAAGTTCAGCACGGCGCACTGGATCACGTGTGGATTCAATTGCACCCCAGATTGCAGCCAGAGTTTCTGACGCATCTCGCAAACGGGCCAGAGCATCTGCATCTGTAGCAACATCTGCAAGAATGGATCCGGAAACTTTACCAACACCTGGTACCGTTTGAGGGCCACCAGATGTATAACCTTCAGGAATATCACCTTTGCAATTGATAACAGCGCGATAACGGATCGCAGACAATATTTGATCTACGGCCTGTTTGGCACCTTCAACACGTGACGTGTGTTCCGTATCTGCAGCAGCGTGCGGTAGCAATTCCAAACGACCCGGGAAAGCTTCAATGAGTGGACGATAAGGAACCATCGGCCCAAAGAGGCTACCATCCTCGGCAACGAACAGGTCTGCGTCGATTGCAGCAAAGCGTACTTTTCTGCTTTCCATTGCCGCATGAAGAGCATCTGCATCAACCACCTCGCCGCGATCATAGTTTACCAAAATGGCGCCATCGTTTAGTGCATTTAAAACGCTTGCACCGACAAGACCTGCATTCGCAAACTTACCATTATCTCCCATAGCACCTAGGCCTGTATGCGGCGATAGTACGTCCGCACCAGCTGCTGCTTCTTCCGGGGTGCTTGCGTAAATAAAGCCTTCAGATTCAATCCACTTGCGGTGTGGTTCACGGGCGTAAATAGCAACTGTCATGCCAAATGCCTTGCCCAATTTTGCAACCTCGCGACCGATATTACCATAACCGATCACACCCATGCGTTTGCCTTCGAGCTTTTAGGTCGGGTAATCCCGCAGGTGTTTCCCAGTATCAAAGTCACCCTTGACCACGCGGTCATGCATTTCTTCTACATTTAGATCAGGAAGAACGCGCAACAATGCTTTCATCGCAGTTTGTGCAGTAGCACGGCTATTGAAACTTGGGGTATTCATTAGTGGCGCACCGCCGCCAGCTCCGTCGCCCCCACCCCAGCATGCACATGCCATGTTACCAGTGCCGGCACCAATACGAACACCACCTTCTGGGAAGGTCGCAGTTTCCGGGAAGAATGTGGCCGCTGCAATCACCGCATCATACTGATTGCCACAGCAAGCCTCAGTTAGCTCTTCGTTGGTAGACAAATCTGGTTGATAGAAGAAATGTTGGCCGGCAGATAAGTCTGAACCGTCCCAACCACCCATTGTAAAGGTGCCACCCTGCTCTTCAATATGTGCTTTTACGTCGGATGGATCAGGTTCACCATCAGCACCAAATTTCAAACCAACAAGATCAGCAATCAAAATGCGATAAGCGCGATTTTGATCATCTTTACGATCATTTGCTCCAGCGGACGCAGATGCTTCAAATGTGGTACCTAGAGCTGCCAGTTCTTCTTCAAGCACAACAATTTTTGCACGATGATAGGCATATGAGATGTTTTCCAGAAGCGCAACGATGTCTTCTGGTTCACGAATACCGCCAATCCATGCACGATAATCTCCTGGTGTTCCCGGAAACGCATTTACATAACGCCCAGCATCCAGAGCAGTTTCATATTCACCATTTGGATGGGTTAAACCTTCATATCCCAGCAATTGCTTTGAACGGGCAATTATGCGTGCATGAATTTCCGGATCAGTTATTCCATCATCATTTATAGCCAGCAGTGTTACTGCGGCACCGCGTTTATCTGCAGTGCTTACACCGGCAGTCAGTAGGTCCTGCCCAGCAAGCCAGTCATTGATTTGTTGACGGTTTTTGGCAGAGCGTTGGTTCATCACAGCAACGGAGCCGATCATTTTTTCAACGCGCAATAGACAAAATGTAGTCTCTGCAAAGGCCAGGGAAGAAAACGTGTTAATCACCCCGCCCGTCATCTTGTTGGAAGCTGGATCATAAAATGGACCAAGACCAACGGTTTTTTCGCCCGTCAATGGCTTCTTCGCATCCTTAGGGACAACCAATTTCAGCTGACGTGCTATCGCCCAAGCTGGGTTTTTCTGGTTATCATCGATCAATTGCATCGCTACTGGCGTAAATGATGCCAAGAAGTAACCAGACACGCCACCAATTGCTTTTTGGAATGGTGTGAAAATGCAGCATTTTTCCATGAAAGCATCAACCACTGGTTGGCTCCAAGGCATTGCGCCCAACATTGAAGTCGCATCGATCATCGCATGACGGTTTGCAGGATCGCGATCCAGCCATTCCAGAAGTGAGTTTACTTCATCTTCAGTATAGGTTGTAGCGCCTGTAGTTTCGTGTCCTACACCTACAAAAAGAGTAATGCCCATTGCTTCGAGCTCATCTGCTGTTGGGATCGTGCCTTCGTCTCCAGCAAAAATCACCTTGTCTTCGTTTCCATTCGCAGCAAAGCTTTGTAACTCAAGAATTTGCGTACCCCAGCTTTGGCGGAAGAAACCGCCCGCCTTGGCAGCTTCAGATTCTGGTGCTGGTGTATCCACAAACACTTTCTGACCTTCAGGATTTGGATTCATCAAGTGCATAATTGCAACCGTAAAGCCGCTGTGGCCTCCACCCAAACCAACAGCTATTTGGTTAGCTTTTGGAAAACCGAAGTAACGGTGAATGGTATGCATCATATCCAACAGGATAGCATCAGCAGGATATCCCCTATGCATGGAACGACCTATCTCAGAAGTCGTAAATGGACCCAGATCATTACCCTTGTCATCAAGCTTTCGATAGGTTTTTTCAAGCCAGCGGTCAAAGTCATAGCGATTTACACGACCGTCCACCTCATCTTTAACAACATCAGTAATAGGTCCCACGTCAAAGAAAGGATTGACTGTTCGTGCCGGAGGGCCGTTTTTAGTTGCTTCAAGGGAAGTCGTACGCTGTGCTGTAAAGTTTGTCATGAGATAGTCCAGTTGGATAATGAATTTCGTTGCCGCGAACATTAAACAAATATTCCCCGTATGAAACAACATAATGCGATAAAACTTCTATTGCATCTGTCGCTTAAACGTCATATGTCGCGATTTGGACGAAATTTCATAAAGATGCAACAATTTTGTTTGGGGAAATGCCACTTATTAATGCAGCACTATTTATCTAATTGATCGATGACCGCTTTAAACAAGTCCGCTTTTTTGATTTCAAAAAACTGCCGCGCTGCATCAATGTTCGGATGATGAACATCCGTTACAACACCTTCGTCATTTGTTTTGAAAAAATTCTTGTTTCCCTCAGCAATTTCAATGGTCTCATCCGTGAAGCCAGAGACGAAGCTGCAGCGGTTGCCAGTTAGTTCAAATGCTTGTTTTACATTTTCCTGGGCTTTCCACCGGATCTGATTTATTTCGTTCAGATACGAAGGTGACGTCGTGAGAAAGATGCAAGGCAGGTCATCTGGAATTTGACCAATCATTGCCTGAACATCCCGCAATGCATTTACCTCAGAACTCGCCCAACGTTCTGCCGAGTTGCCCAGGAATGCCATGATCAATAACTCCGGGTTGTAATAATCATTTTCGAACATTGCTTCAAAGGCAGATTGGTTGGGCTGGCAAAACTGATAAGCTTCTCCTTGCCCCATGTTCACATATCTGCGGGAATTTTCTCCGTCGATACCGTAAACACCTGCATTAACACCCCAGCGCTTGTCAATTTCACAGATCACGTCCTTGATCTTACCTTCATCGCGGATCGTCCAATGTTGCAGCGATGTTGAACGCACTCCAATGGCGGCTGTTTGGGCATCATCAATTTTTTCTAAAATTGTTTCGTTTTGGGTATAATTTTGCAACTTGCCTTTCAGGCCATCAAAAGTCTCTAAATAAACTTGCCCTGCACCAAAGGAAATCTGGCTATCACCGATGACCAATATTGTCTGTGAATAGCTTTTTTGTCGCATTACCTTCCATAAAAAAACAACAAAAGCTAATGCTATACCCATCCTACTCCAAAACCCGAATGTTTTGGTGTG
>WLWG01003566.1_pt1 | contig 10379 bp, 3 predicted proteins | sample 6712871 | NCBI WGS metagenome assembly WLWG01 (sample SAMN12718693, study PRJNA515312) | sponge metagenome | isolation source: marine sponge | host: Mycale hentscheli | place: New Zealand: South Island, Marlborough, Capsize Point | collected 2003-05-01 | reverse complement strand
GTGAAATTATCTTTGGAAACTCAATAAGCGGAATAAAAGGATTTTATGTTACTGCTACGTTTAGCACAGATACAGTAACAGACCCAGGAGGAGAAAAACAATTGTTCTCAGTAGCTTCAGACTTCTTCTCTAACAATGGATATTAATAAAATAAATAAATAACAATGGGAAAAAAACCAATAAATCCAATGATGTTGTCAGGTATGATTGGCATAGCTGGATCTGCTGCTTTAGGTATATATGGCGTGGTTACAGCTAATATACAAAGAAGGGCCGCCATTAAAGATCAACAGTTTGCCCAAGATAGATTAGATTCGTTAATAGAAGATAGACAAGAAATTGTTAATCCATATGATCAAATACAAGATTTAAGCGGCATGCTTAGTAATCCTATGGCTAATTTAGGAGTTGCAACTCAGGCAGCTGAAATGCAAGTTGAGCAAGCTGATATATCTTTAGCTAACACTTTAGACACATTAAGAGCTACTGGAGCAAGTGCTGGTGGTGCAACTGCGTTAGCCCAAGCGGCTTTGCAAAGTAAAAAAGGTGTATCTGCAAGTATCGAACAGCAAGAAGTTCAAAATGAAAGACTTAGAGCTCAAGGGGAACAAGCTTTACAACAAAGACAAATGTCTGAAGCTCAAAGGGTACAACAAGCAAGAGCGCAAGGTGAAGCGTTTGTTTTTGGTCAACAAGAAAGAAGAGAGCTTGCTGATATTGATAGAGCTGCTGGTCAATTAGAAAATGCACAAGCTAGACAAGCTCAAGCAGAAGCTGATCGTATGGCTGCTATAGGAGCTTCAATAGGTGGTATTACAGGAACAATAGGTTCTATGGCACAATCTGGAGCTTTTAATACTGCTTTAACAGATTCAACCGATTATATAAATAATCAAGTATATGGAGGTAGTAATATGAGATCAGGATCTGTATCTTATGTACCTGGCCTTGACGCGCAAGGTAATGAAGTTAGCATGAGACCACAAGGATATTAATAATAAAAAATTATGAGTTATAGAAATCCACAACAAACATTAAACAGAAGTGCTGGTAAGCTTTACGGAGACGTTGCTCAAAGCATAACATCTGGTATGCAACAGCTATCTTCTGCTTATAGAGTAGACCAAGCTGCAGTTAAGCAAAATAGAGACGAGATAAACGCAATGATTGAAAAAGCAAACAATCAAAAAATATTGTTTGACACTACTTTAAATCAAGCTTATCAAGATGCTGGAGTTTGGTTTGACCAAGAAAATAAAGATATGCTAAGTGAAGAAGCAAATCAAGTTTCTTTACTAATGCAAAAAAGCGTTAAAACGCCTGAGGAGATGCAAAGAATATCTAACTTTATGGGTTCGGCTAGTGTAACTAAAAAAGATTTTGAAATGTTTGGAACTTTACTTAGCACTTTAGGAAACGATTTAACTAATGGAGGCCAAGAAGGTGGTGTAAGCAATTCTCAATATTCTGATAGATTAAAAAAAGCTGAAGCTTTTGCCGGTAGAAGTGGTGGTAAAATAACAGTTAATACAGATCTTTCACAAGCTGGTGGACCTAATAATACATACACTTGGACCTCTGACGATGGTAAAACCACTTATAGTATGGACTCTAAAGAGCTAAGAAACATAGAAAACAAACCAGGCTTGGGCATGTATGATGTTATACCTAAGTATACTGAAACTTTTACTGGTTTTGGTAATGAAGCTATTAAAGGCTTAGGTAGTAAAGCAAACTATACAAACGTTGTCGCAAAAGAAATAAAAGATCAACAAGGAAAAGTTGTAGCAACTCAGTATGTTAGAAAATTTAACGAACAAGGTTTTTATAATGCTATAAAACCTAAAATGCAAGGTCAAGCAAATGCTTACATTAAAAACGACACCCAAAGTTTTGTTACTATGTATAATCGCATGATAGAAATGCACCCTGAAAAGTTTTCAAATGTACAAGAAATAAGCCCAGCTATTGATATTAAAAAAATAAACGAGCTTAAACCAAAGCTTGTTGAAATGATGTCTTATAATGCTTTAAAACTGCAAGGTGATAAAGACATAATAGTTAGCACTAAAAAAGTAAGCGACGAAAACCAAAGCACTTCTGTCTCTAGAGCGCTAGACATAATGATGCCAGTTGCAGATGCTATTAAAAACAACGATGAAAGATATTTAGTTGGTATGCCTTATGATGGAGGAGAAATAAAAAATGCTAAATTAAAAGATGGAGTTGCACAAGTAGAAGTTGTTTACGGAGCTGGAACTAAAGATAGAAAAATCCAAAGTAAAACTATAGACTTTAACCAACCAACAGAATTACAAAGATTTATAGATCAAGGTATATTAAACAAGTTTGGAAAAGACGAAGATTCAGACGAAGCAATGCTTCAATATAACGCTTTACGCCCTCTGGTTTTTGGCGAAAGTATTTTAAATTTATCTTTAGGAGCTGGAGAGAGCTTTAATAACGCGCTTTCACAGTCACAAGTTCCGGCTTCTTTACAAGATATAACTAATTTACCTTTTGTTACTTCAGAAGATACTGAAGAAAGAAGAGAAAGTTTAATGTCTGGTAAAGAACAGAGACAAGGCGAAAAAAATAAATAAAAATAATAGTATAATTTTATGGACGAAAAATTGTTAATGAAGTTGTTTACTCTTAGAGAAAATGACTTTAAAAATCAAACAGAATTTTTTAAAGCTTTTGAATCTAGCGAAGATGAACGTAAAAAAACATTTGATGCTTTGGTAAAAGATGGTTTTATAGGTACTGAAGATCAGTTTATCGAAATAGTAGGCTTGGGAAAGTCAAACGGTGTTGTAGCAACGGATGCGACTGTAACACCAGAGCCGGAAGCGTCCGAGAATATGGTTTTAAAATCGGAAGATACTTCTTCGGATTTTACAGAAACAATTAAAACAGCTCAAGAGTTTTTATCTCCATCTGAGTTATTAAAATATAGAGCTTTTGAAAACTTTAGGCAAGTAACACCTGAACAGCAATTAAAAATAGATGAAGAGTCTTTAAAATTTGTTACTGAAGACAAACAAAAATCTTTAAAAGTTAGAAATCCTTTATATACAGGAAAAGACAGCGGGGTTAGCCAATTTGTTGAAAAACTAGTTCCAAACGAAGAGTGGTTAAAAACTGAAAATGAGGCTATATCAAGATTATTAAAACAAGATACTTTTAAGAATGTAACTTCTAAAGAAATAAGGGCAAATCCTATATTTAAACCCGATGTTGATAAAATAATGGCTGAAATAAAATCAGAACAGCTATATCAACAACAAAGAAACTCAAATACAGAAGAGCTAGTTGAAAGTGTAAATGATAGACAAACATTTTTAGAAAAAGCTAAAGACTTTAGTCTGGGGATGTTATATTATTCGCTTGGCTCTAAATTTGGAAAACCTGATTATGAGTTTAAAACAGAAGAACAATTAGAATTAGAAAGTCTTGATAAAAAAATATCAGAAGGTTTAGATGAAAAACAAAAAAATGAATTAAGATATTTAAATAATGCTAATCAGATTAGGTCTAATATAAGGACTGAATCAGAAAAACTTAGATCTAGACAATATACAAATCAAGAGGATTTTGACGCTGCCAATCAGTTGTTAAAAGATTTATTTCAAACAGATAAAGAAATATATGAAACTCAATCAAAAAAGTTTGAATCTTTAAATAAAATTATAGAAAAATCACAAAAAGTATCTTCAGACTTACAAGCTATAGAAAGAGATTATAATTTATTACCTAATCTAGCGACAAATGTTCAAATAGCCGGTATACAATTAGTAAGCGCCCCTGTAGAGTTATACGACTATCTTATTTATAAACCTATAACAGCTCTTTCACAAAAGCTTTCCGGTAAAGATAACGTAAAAACTCCTGTAAACAATATGATAGGAGAGCTGTCTATGCAGCAAGAGGAAAAAGGTTTTATAGAAAGCTTTAGAGACCAAAAAAGAAAAGTTGTAGATCAACTAAGGTCTGGTATAGCTGAGTCTAAAGAGTTTGACGATTTGCAAGATGGCGATGATTGGGGTAGGTATTTTGCTGAACTACTTGGTAGTCAATCAATTAACACGGCTATATTATTTAGCACTGGTGGCGCTGCTCTACCTATTTTAGCAGCTCAAGCTACGGCGGGTAGTTTTGAAGACATGGCTGAAACAGAAAGACAGAGCCTTATAGAATATGAAACATGGAAAAATTCTGACGAAAGAACTAGAGGAGAAGAGCCAGAATTAATACAATACACACCAGCTCAAAGATATATAACAGCTATGGGTAACGGTGCTTTAGAATATTACACTGAAAGAATAAGTCTTGGTATAATAAATAGATCTAAAGCTGCGTATAAAAACCTACCTGGAATTAAAGATGGTTTTGTAAAAGGTGTTGTAGATATAGTTAAAAAAACAACACCAAAAGGATTAGCTAAAAATGCTTTAATTGCCGCATATGATGGAGCTTCAGAAGCAGGTCAAGAGGGATTTGTTCAACTAGGATCAAACATGTTTGACAGGCACGTTTTAGGTAAAGACGTTAACTTATTTGACGGTGTAAAAGATGCTACATTTAGTGGTTTTGTAATGGCTAATGGAGTGTATAAAGCTCCTTTGTTATTTAACTCAATATCAACTTTAGTACAAGGTCCTGACGCTACGCAAAAAATAGGTAAGGCCAGACAGCAGATGAGAGAAATAGAAAAAACTCTTTTATCTGAAGAAAATTTATCTATGTCTAAAGAATCTAGACTTGAGCTTGAAAAAGAACATAAAAGGTTATTAGATCAGTCTACTGACGCAATAAACAAGTCTTTAAATCTTTATGGTAAAATGCCAAAAGAAATTATAGAAGAATTAGGTGAGCTAGAAAGAAAAGAATTTCAATTAAGAAAACAATATCAGAAAATTAAAGATGATGCTGGTATTCTAGAAGGTAAAGAAAATTTATTAAAATCTCTTAATAAAGAATATACAAAAATAAAAGTTCAGCAGTATAAAATACTAGGTCAATACGAGTCTGACGTTGCTGAAGGAAAAAGAATAGCTTTAAATATTAGAGAAATAGAATCTGAAGTTAAAGTTGTTAAAGATTTTATAGGAAAAGATAATGTTATTGTTTTTAAAACTAAAGAAAAATTTGCTGAAGAAACTGGAAGGCCAAAAAATGTTGATGGATATTATGATCCTAACGATGGTAAAATATATATAAATCTGACAAGGGCCGCAGAAGTAAACGCTATAACAGTAGGTTCACATGAGCTTCTTCATAGAATAATGGAAAACACATTTTCTGATAAAACTAAAGGAACGGCTCTTGTAAATAGGTTTATAGATGTTTTAAAAGAAAAAAATCCTGAGGCTTATGCAAAAGTTCAAGAAAGGATTGATAACAACTATAGATTTGAAAGAGACGATAAAGGTAAATTTAAACTAAATAAAAAGGGAAATAAAATTGAAAAAGACTTTTCGGAATATGCAGAAGAGTATTTTAACGCTTTTAATGATGTAGCATACACGCCTAGTCTTGGAGAGTCTTTAGTAAACTTTGGAAAAGATATAATTGAATTTTTATCTTTAAAACAAATAGGTTTTACTAATGCTGACTTTGCAGATTCCGACGGTAAAGATGTATATGACTTTTTGATAGATTATAAAAGAAAATTTAAAAAAGGTAAAGTAAGTAAAAAAGCAAAAGCTCTTTCAAAAGAATCAGACAAGGCAAGAAAAGCCTTTGAAAACGTAGTATCAAAAGATAAAAAGTCTATAACTAACGTTTATACAGAGTTGCAAAAAATTGATGAGTTTGAAGCAGATTTTAAGCCAACAGAACAGTCTAAAAGAAGAAAACAAGAGTTATTAGAAGAGGTTAGAAAAGAAAACATATATGAAGAGTTAAGGCAAATAGATGAGTTTGAAGCGGATTTTAAGCCAACAGAACAAAGTAAAAACAGGAAAAAAGAACTATTAGATATAATAAACAAAGAAGAGCAAGAAGAAATAGTTAAGTTTTCTAAAAATGAAGACGCTTCTGAAGAGGTTCAAAGATTATTTAATGAAAAGCCTAGAGACTGGGAGAACCTAGTTATAGAGCAAATGAGACCTATAACAGCTAAGCTTGTAGAAAGAAGAAAAGATGTTGCTGGTTTTGATAGAGAAGAATTATTAAGAGATTTTGAAGTAGGAGAAAGAGGTGTTTTTGACTTAATAAGAAGTTATGATCCTAGTAAAAATGATTCTTTAGCTGCTTATATAAATACTTTTTTAAGTTTTAGAGCACAAGAAAGTTCTAAGCGTATTTTAAAGCCACAATTTGAAAAAGATGTTACTGAAGAAGTGGGTGTTGCAGCTCAAGAAGATGATGTATCTATTGAAGAAGCTGTAGATGAATCAATTAAACCTACACAAGAACAAAAATCAAAATTAAGAAGACAAATAAGATTACCCGATGAGCAAGTTGAAAAAGTCAGACAAGCAGTTAGAAAAACATTTGGAACAAAACTACCTCCACCTGACTCGCCTAAATTCAAAAAAGCTCTTAGAAAAGCTTTTGACACCGAACTCTTCAAAGAATTAAAAACTAATGTTTTTAAAGCAAGAGATGATTATAAGTTTTTTATGTCTCAAAACTGGAAAGCTTTATACGATGCTATTCCCCAAGAGACTTTAAACCAGAGCTTTGCTCCTTTTAGAGAACCTGTTTTAGATGAAACTGGTAAGCAAAAAAGAGAAAAGACGCCTGAAGGTGAGCGCATATTTAGAAAAAAGAATATAACTAAAGAAGAGTTTTTAGATTATTTCTTTAGTCCAGACCTTGGTGTTTCTACTAGAGGAACTAGAAAAGATGCTATAGTTAGGATGGCAGCTCAAGAATTAGGCTTTGACGCTACAATGGAAACTATAAAAGAGCCTAAGGTTGCTGAAAAAATAGAATTTGCAAACCCTGAAATTAAAACTCCAGAACTTTCTGAAACAATAGATAGAGATCAAGAGTTACAATTTAGTAAAGAATCCGCCGAAAACTTTGCAAAAAACAAATATAATTTTTATGAGTTTAAGGTTGATGCAGATTATAAAAAATCTGTTGATAGGTTTGTTAATGACATAGAAAAATTAATAAGTTTAGGAGTTTTTCCTAATTCGATGCTTAATAAGTCTATGCTTAATGGCCTTGCAAGACTTTATTTTAAAGGTAAAAAAGTAAAAAACAAAGAAGCTAAAAAACAATATTTAACCGAAAAGCTTGATAGTTTAGAAAAATCTTTTAAAGAAGGCTCTAGTAATATTGAAGATATATCAAGCTATTCAGCAAAAGGAAAAGCAGGAGGAACTTTTGGAACAGACTTAGAAAGTGAAAAGTGGAAAAACCTTACTAAAGATAATGGTAAAGCTGTAAAAGAGTTTAATCAAAAAAGAGGAGATTTATTTGATACTTTTTGGAATTCATTAAACAATTTTATAAATGACAGTTCTTTAACAAAAGAACAAAGAAAAAAAAGAATAGAAGATTTTGGATCTACTATATATTATATTTTACAAGCTTCTGATGCAGAAAGAAGTCATCCACATAGTGCTGGAGCTAAAATTGTAGGTTTTGTTAAAAACTTATCAGAGTCATTTAGAGTAAATGTAGAAAACAGAGATACTAAAAAAATTAAAAAGCTATTATCAATAACATGGGAGCATGCTGTTCCTAATAAGTTTGCTTACGAATCTTTGTTAAGCGCTATGTATAAAGGAGATAAAGCTTTTAATAAAGAGTTTAAAAAAATAAAAGACAATTTTACAGTTATAGCTATACCCAAAATTGTAGATAAACTTTTAAATCAAATAAATAAATCAGGAATGCCTGTAGACTGGAATTCTTGGACAGATAGATATACTATAAAAGAATTAAAAGAAGCTCTTAAAAAAGCGGGTATAAAATTTGATTTTGTTGAAGACATACAACCAGTTGAAGATCAAGTCATTAGTTGGTCAAAGTCAAAAGAAAAATCAAAAGAAAAATCAAAAGCTGATGTTAAATTAAATAAAGAATTTAATGAAATTATAGCTAATAAAACTAGCATAGCCGCTTCAACTACAATATCTGACGCAAAAGCTAGACTAGCTGGAGAGAAAAGAAAACGATTTAGATTTTTTATACCACCATCAGCAGACGACTTAGTAGGTCTTTTATATTATACACTAGGTAAGGGTAAAGTTGGAGAAGCTCAACTTAAATGGTATAACGAACACATAATAAGTCCTTTTGCTCAAGCTATGGAAGCTGTGTCTAGAGATAGAAATGAAACAGCCAGAAGGTTTAACAAAATAGTTAAAGACTTAGGTATTATACCTAAAAAGCTTAGAAAAGAAATACCTGGAGATGTATTTACTCAAGAGCAAGCTGTTAGAGTTTATATATGGAATAAACAAGGTATGAAAATACCAGGGCTTTCAAGTGCAGATAAAACTAAACTTTTAAAATACATTGATGACAATCCTAAGCTTAAGCAGTTTGGCAATAAAGTAATAACAGTAAATAGAGGATATGAATATGCTAAGCCTGGTGAAGGTTGGCTTGCTGGAACTATAACCTCTGACTTAAAAGAAACTTTAAATACTACTAAAAGAGCTGCTTATTTGCAACAGTGGCAAAGAAATGTAGATACTATATTTTCAAAAGAAAATTTAAACAAGCTAGAAGCAGCTTATGGTAGGCAATATAGGTTAGCTGTAGAAAACATACTTCAACGTATGAAAACTGGTAGAAACAGAGATTTTGCTGGAGACAAGTTAACAACAAGGTTTGTTGACTGGATAAATGGCTCTGTTGGTGCTATAATGTTTTTTAATACTAGATCAGCTATACTTCAAACTTTATCAGCTGTAAACTTTATAAACTTTAGCGACAACAATATATTTGCTGCGGCTAAGGCTTTTGCTAATCAAAAACAATACTGGTCTGATTTTAAAATGTTATTTAACTCTGACTTTTTAGTAGATAGGCGTCAAGGTTTAAGGATGGATATTAACGAAGCTGATTTAGCAACTGCAGCTAAGCAAGGTGGCACAAAAGGTGTTATAAGTAAATTATTAAAACTAGGTTTTACACCTACGCAAATAGCAGACAGTTTTGCCATAGCAGCTGGAGGTTCTACTTTTTATAGAAACAGATTAAACTCTTTGATTAAAGATGGTATGGATCAAAAAGCTGCTGAAAAAATAGCTTTTCAGGAGTTCAGAGAAACAGCAGAAGAGTCTCAACAGTCTAGCAGACCTGATAAAATAAGTCAACAACAAGCGGGTCCATTAGGACGCATTATATTAGCTTTTGCCAATACGCCATCTCAGTATGCTAGAATTACTAAAAAAGCTTTCTTAGATCTTAAGAATCGCCGAGGTGATGATAAAACAAACATATCTAAAATAGTATATTATACTCTTGCGCAAAACTTAATATTTAACGCGGCTCAACAAGCGTTGTTTGCTGTAGCTTTTTCAGATGAAGATGACGAAGAATTTAAAGATAAAAAAGTAGCTAGAGTAGCAAATGGTATGGCTGACTCAGTTTTAAGAGGATTAGGCTTTGGCGGCGCAATAGCTTCAACTGTTAAAAATATAGCAATAAAGCTAGAACAACAAAGTAAAAAGAAAAATCCAGAATACCAAGACGCTATACTAGACATTGTAAAAATATCTCCACCTATATCTTCTAAGATTACAAAGTTAAGGTCCGCAGCGAGAGCTTATGATTGGAATAAAGAAGAAATGAAAACAGAAGGTGTTTCTATAAATAATCCAGCAGCATTAGCTTTAGGTGAATTAACAAGCGCTGTGACTAACGTGCCATTAGATAGAGCTATAAGAAAAATACAAAATGTAGACGCTTCTATTACTGATGATCTTGATTTTTACCAAAGACTAGCTTTACTTGGAGGTTGGAACAAGTGGGACTTGGGTATATCTAACAAAAATAAAAAGAATAAAAAGTTTAGACCTGTTCAATCTACAGGTGGAAGCCGTTTAATAATTAAAATTAAAGATGAGAGAGATAAGTAAAGCAATTGTACATTGCACTGCAACTCCAGAAGGGAGACATACTACAGTCGAAGATATTCGATCGTGGCACAAAGCCAGAGGATGGAGTGATATAGGTTATCACTATGTAATTTACTTGGATGGTTCAATACATGAAGGCAGACCTGTTGAAAGGATGGGTGCTCACTGTAGAGGACAAAACAAAGGGTCAGTTGGCGTCGCATATGTTGGAGGCATAGATAAAAAGCACTTAAAGCCAAAAGATACACGAACAAAGGAACAAAAAGAGTCCCTTATTGAAATTCTTACGGAACTAAAGCATTTATACTGTGATCTAGATATATA
>WLWG01003565.1_pt1 | contig 10385 bp, 27 predicted proteins | sample 6712871 | NCBI WGS metagenome assembly WLWG01 (sample SAMN12718693, study PRJNA515312) | sponge metagenome | isolation source: marine sponge | host: Mycale hentscheli | place: New Zealand: South Island, Marlborough, Capsize Point | collected 2003-05-01 | reverse complement strand
AAGTTTTAATAATTAATTTGTGCTAAAATACAAAAATATATTTTATTTCGCAAATTTACTTATTGTTTTTACGTCTCAATAAAGATAGTAACAATGTTCTTTCGCTTTGTAAATTAGCCTGTTGTCTCTCCGCTTTTTGCATAATTTTAATCCCCCAGTCTTTTGAGTAGTACAACAAGCCCCAATTAGGCGGTAATTCATCTATTTTAATCAAATCAGTAGGGCAAATGTAATATCTAAACTCACCCATGCCCATATCTTGGTATTCTCTAAATATTTTTTTCTTATCCCTTTTAAAGTCTGATCTACTTACTTTTACTTCAATAAGCACAGAAGTCCAAGAACACCATCCAATAACATCTGGTATTTCCCCAATAGCATTTGCACATGATATTTCCGTAGCTATTGTACTGCAATTAGGAATAACTGCATTTTGAGAATGCTTTTTAAGCCACCTAGAGGATTTTAATGTAAGTTCTTTATGATTCATCTACTAGATTAATTTAATTGCTTCTTGTAGTCCTTTAAATAAAGTTTTATCCCAATTATTTAATCTCTCAGAACTTATAATTTCATTATCATGTGTAATAATATGATACTGAAAAATATGATGACTTCTAGGATCAACATAAACTAATATATTATGCTCTTCTCTTAGCCATGTTTGCATATCCAAAAGAACGTAGCCTATATTTCTATGATGTATTCTTGAGGCGTGTTTTAGTAAAAATACTATATTGATATTAGAAGGTGGCATTCCTTTATCTACAAATTCTTCGTGGAGTTTAATTAATTGATCTTTCATTTCTTGTCTTTTAATAGTTTTAATCTATTACAAATTTCATCAAAGGCATCAAAAATTATTTCTAACCTTGGGCTTCCTTTTTTTACAAAAGGTATTTCATCATATTCAATAAAATCGGGTTTTATAAAATCTATGTAAGCATGATAAGAATAATCAATTTCATTATCAGTATGCTCAAGTAAACCTTGATACCAACATTTAGCTTTTAATAATTTATCACCTTTATATCCATAATCTTCTAGTCCTATATTTATTAATTCTATTAATTCTTCTATTTCTTTTGCTGTTTCTTCACTATCAAATTTAGCGTGATCTTGTTCGCTGTGAATTTTTAGTTTTTCGTTCCAATAGCCATCGGAAACAAAACCTTTTGGTGAAGGAATAAAAGGTCTGCAAAATATCCAATTTCCAAAATCTCCAAAAACAGATAACCCCTGTTCGTCATTAACAAATTTAATGTATCCACATTTTTTGTCTGCTTCTTGAAAATGATCTACTCTTATTTCATTTCCTTTGCTACTTGTAAACATTTCTACTCGGTGAGTATGCTTACTAAAATCATAATTTGTACGTTTTTTCATATTTATTTAGTTTTAAGGTGTTCAGGGTTTATACTGTCTAAAGTATATTAAGACTTTTTAAAATCTCTTTATTCTTTATACAATAAACAAAAAAAACTTTTAATTCGTTTTTTGTTTTAGCTCTTAATCTATTCCGCTACTGTTAAAACGGTGCTAGTCTTTCGACTTTAGACATGTGTCGGGTTCCTCGCTGCTAGGAATCCCCATTTTGCAAAGATCAGTGTACTGTATTCATTCGTCCAGTTGCTTCTCGCCTCATGGGTTTGTGAATGATGTTGTTTGAGTAAGTCAAACCATTGAAAACACTTTTTAAAATAAAACTGGCTTTGATGTAATCTCCACCAGTTCTCTCTTCTCTACTTGGGATTTCGTTGCTACTAACTTTTATTGCTAGATTTTTTATTCTCTTGTAACATTCTGAAAAATCCATAAAATCGAATTTGTTACCGTAGTTATAGCGAACAATAAAAATCACTACTTTCCCCTTCTTGCTTTGTAGCCTAGGCAGGATTCGAACCTGCATGTAACCGTTACTTGGGGGAGATCGTCACCTCTCTACTTATACCCTAAGCGTCTGCCATTTCCGCCACTAGGCTATGTAATAGGTAAGGACAGGATTCGAACCTGTAACGAGCCAGTTGACCTAATGCGCCACGAACCAGAGGTATACTTTTTCAATACTTGGGTGTTAGCCTATCTTCTTATACAAATTACTATGTACGTCTAACACAATCACATTTTGCTCTTATTAGGTATCAGCGTCTACCAATTCCGCCACCTTACCTATTTGTTTTAAAAGTGCTAGAAAACAATCTTTCTGCAATCGTACCCATTTTGTTCAGCCAGTTGTCAATTAAATTGATTACGTTTAGGGTATTCTATGGCTGAGTTCAGCTTTAAGAATGAATCTAGCACTATAATTTTAATGAACTTAATATAAGGCAATAAAAAAAGCCCTAGAAGCGGGAAGACTGTCTAAGGCTTGTTGTTCTGATCTTTGCGAAATACAGAATAATATTTTACTTTAGAATTACTTCCCTAACTCTTTGTCAAATATACAACTTTTTTTTATTCTGCAAAAATTATTTTTATTTAATTTTATACTGACCATTTTCCCGACGTCGGGAAACAGGACGTTATGAAGAATGCTGCCGTGCTATTGCCCACTCTAAAGCATTTGTCCAAGCATTCAATCTGCTCGTTCTACCCCATCCAGCATCTTCATTGTGTCTGACAAACGTATATACACTAGTGTCTTTTGCTATCTCAATATATACTTCATCAGACCCATCATTAAATTGATGCTCCTGCCATTGATAGCCAAGTTTCTTCATGGCAGATTGAATTTTTGCTATTTTAATTTCATTTTCGGTTAAAGAAATGATCATAAAACTATACATAGTGCATGGATGCTCAGTATTTGAATTTTCTGTACTCATATTTTAAAGTTTATAATTTGTAATATAAAACAAAATTAATAAAAATATTTCACATAGCAATTCGGAATATTTGATTACTTTTTATTATATTTGTGTTTTAAAACAAAAATATGAGGCTTATAAATTCAAGAGATTTCATTAAAACAGGCGAATATTTGTGTATAGAAAATGATGAGGGTCAAACATTGGTTAGACTTTATTTTTCAGATTATCCAAATGAACAGCAATGTTTAAGATTTGCAAATAAATTGCTAACCCTTTTAAAACAAAATTTAGATCATCAAAAAAACTAAAACCTTAAATTATGAGATACATTAACAAAAATCAGATTACAGAATTTTTAATTGAAGAAAGTGATGAAATTGATGTAATTGAAAAATACAATATTTCTATTGAATTCGTATCACTTACAGCAGTTTTTATAGAAAATAAAACAAAAGAAGAGTGTATAGCTCTAGCGGAAAAACTAGGATTAACTTTAATAGATTAGATTATGGAATGTAAAATTTACGAAGACTTATTATTAGTTGTATTTGGCATAAGTGCTGTATGTGCTATGCTTATAATGGTTTATTTTGTATATAAAAAAAATAAATAGATTATGGAACCTATATTTTACAAAGTTAAAGGCACTAATGAATGTTTTAAATTGGTTCCTATTAATGATTTTGACGATCTACCAAAAGAAAAAGTAAAAAATTTTTTTGATGCTATTAGGGATAAAGACCTTGAATTTATTACAGAGAAAGATTTTGAACAGAGCCATGATAAATGGATGGAAATAGATATCATGGATAGTACAAACAAATTTAAGATAGCAACTTTAACAACAAATTTTAGAAATATATAGATTATGAAACTAAACATTATATCAGTAGCATTTATAATAGGGTTTATCATTGTTTATATGCTATCTACAATGATTTATTTAGAGGCTACAAGTAAAGAATGGAGGTATTCAGGAATCCGATTATTTGTATTTAGAACCTTTGGATCGATTCCTCTTGTGAACACTTGCATATTGCTTTACTATTTTTTTAACACATCTAGTAGATAACTATGGAAACATTTATTTGGACAACAGAGTACGCTCATAATGATAATCAGCAAACAATGCAAGAGTACTTATGTGAATACTGTAAATTAGATATTACGCTAACAAATGGTACTTACGCAGAAGGAATGGATAAACAGGGTAACTTATGGGCAATTCATGCAAGTGGTGATGGAGATTCATTTAATCACAAAATTGAGTTTGAAGCACTTTAACAGATCAATAACACAACTAAAAAATGAAAGACAAGATCATAGAATATTTACAGCAACTAAAACTAAAATAAGAATGAACGATAATAAAAAAACCAAAACTAAGCCATTACCTAATATTGTAGAGAGTGCTGCGGATAGGATGCTCATGCGTTTACCTGTTTGCGTGGACTGGGTTAAGTACAAAGGCAATGACGTTGTAGTTCAATGGAACTTTGAAGCAACTAAAAAAGCAAAAAAACCAATGGTAGATGTAAGTTACTGTATGACAAAAGCACTAAACCAAGTGATTTTAAAAACGGTTCAATGGGATAAACGTCGTTTTAAACCGAGCCGACTTGGAAAAGCTAAATGGTAGCATCATTATCCACAATTCTTGTGTAAATACAACTAAACATTATAAAATGAAAGACAAGATCATAGAATACTTGCAGAAGCTAGACCTTACACATTTTGTGCCTTATGATAGTGATAATAATTTTCCTATTGATAAAAAAACAGGATGTTGCGAATCGTATTCTTTTAGCTACGAAGAAATAGAATTTGTAGATTATACTATTATACTATGTATAGATGCAGATTACGAAGTTGATCGTGATGGATACTATAAGTTAACTGCTTTGAACTGTGAAGGCGATGTAAGGAACTCGGACGATGATATAGTAATGTCAGATCAGGAAATACAACCACATTTAAACACAATTTAAAAATTAACAATATGTTAGAACCAAAAGAATACATCTCAGACGATTTAAGTCTTTTTTTAAAAACCTATTTAACATCGAGTGATTACAAACAGGCAAGAAAAAAATGTGCTGAATCACCTTCGGAAGGGATTATTAAAGCAGTTATAAGACAAGAAAGGACTGCAACTGATTACACAATCCCTTACATGGAGAATCTTATATTGATTGCAGCCAAAAAAAGAATAGAAACCAATCCTTTATTTACTAGAGTATTAAGAGAACACAGCGATATTATAAACCGATATAAAACTAAGTAATTAAATGGATTACGATATATTTGAGTTTACATGGAAAAATGATGATCAAAAAGATTGGGTGAAAGCTTCTGGCAGAAAAGAGGCTATTTATTTTATCATGGGAATGACCGATTATACTTTCGGGGAGATTATTAAAGAATGTAATATTCGTAAATTGTCTATTGAACAACAGCACGAGTATAAGGTAACAGAAGGCGATGTTTCTTCTGATTCAACTATGAGTTTCTACGAGTACGCACAAGAGACATCTGGAACTCATTATATTGCATCAACAGCATTTTATTAATAAAGTTATGATAGTACTAAAACTTATATTGTTGTCCTTAATTACATTTAGGATTGAAAAAGACGAGAATCTTTTATTTAAAAAATATGTAGTTTACATTCCAGCAAGTAACAATTTTATTTTGTTTCTATTTGCCTTACTTTGGCTACTGGTTATATTTGGATATGATGTTATTATATTATCGAAATTATATGATACAATTATTAATAAAATTTAGCAAATAGTTAAAGTGGTCAAATTCGACCACTTTAAAAAACGAAAATTATGAAAACACTTATTAAAAAACATGGAAGGCATTTGCTATACATATTGTTAGTTGCTGTGATTGTTTCTTGTGGAAACGAACCTAAGCAAAATATTGAGCAAGAGGATAAGCCAATTGGAGAAAGATATAAATCCACGTTAACCTACTACAAATGGGATATAGAAATAATTAAGGTTAGAGATTGCGAATATGTTTTGTGGCATAATGGCTACGGAAGTGATATGGAACACTATGAAGGTTGCGAGAATCCAAAGCATTGCAACTAACTAGCGGATAAAGACAACTAAAATTATTAATTATGAATTTTTTTAAATCAGAAGTTTCTTTAAATGTGGGTGGTAAACAAGTTAAATTTTCTGTGATACATAATCTTCCAGAAACTTTTGGATTGTCCTTTGAGAATGCCTTAGAAAATTGGATGCACAGAACCGATACATTTACAGCAAAAAGTCTTGTTAAATACATTAAGTCAAAAAATACAGGCTATATAGCCATGACCGAAAAGAAGTACAACAACCTTTGTAAAAAATATCATATCTCTATTTAAGAATGAAAAGTACAATATAAAAACTCATATTCCTAATAAATAACTTTAAAAAATGACAAAAAAAGAATTTATAGACAAATACAGCAAAGTATCTGAAACTTTTGAGGACGAGTTTAGGTCTCAATACAATAGTCCAGAGTTAATGTGGGAATCATTAAAAGATATTTTAATCACCAAAAAAAGTACTATCCAAAAAGATTTATGTTGCCCTCAATGTGGAAATGAAAGATTAGAAAGCACAGGAGGTAAATGGTATATTTGTGCAGATAGGGCGTGTGATTGGGGCGGTAAATTATAGACAATGATTTGAGAGGTGAGGACTTTGTGTCTTTGTGCGAAAAAAAAGGTCTTAAACCTTCTCATATCGAAAGATTAATGAATAACGGTAAAAAGTATTAACTAGTAGATAAACACAACTAAAAGTTTTAATTATGGAACTAAAAAAAGCATTAAATATAGCAGAAAAAGGTAATCCAGACGATAAAGTATTTGATGGCTTACATTATAGTGCCTGGTCTAATTTAAAATTACAACAATGGATGATGAAGGCAGGTATTACTAAAACTATTACGTTTCATTGTGCGCGTCATACCTACGCTACCTTACAATTAACTTTGGGTACAGACATATATACAGTATCAAAATTATTAGGTCATAAAGAGTTACGCACTACACAGATATATGCCAAAGTAATTGACGATAAAAAGAAAGAAGCTGCTAACCGTATTCAACTGGATTTATAATGAAAGGAAGTATATTTTCAAGTTTGGTTTCTATAACCAATGGCTTACATAGAGATAATAGACAAGAAAAGGATTTTAAATATTTTTTGTCTGATTTTAAATTGAATCCAAAAGCCAATAACGCAGTTTTTAAAGTAAACTTTAAAAAGCCTTTAAATGCGAAAAAAGAATACTATCAAAAGGTAATATTTAATGAAACAGAAAATACAGTAGCTTCATTTGTAAAGGAATTTCCCAAAAATGCAACCACACCAGAAAATAAATACAGCTATACCCTTCTACTTAATAAATTTGATAAGTACTTAAATGACATTTCAACTTATATCAATAAAAGAGGAATAACAGCAGATTTCAACAATGATGACAATTATATCATAAACTACTTAAAAGTGTCTGCTTTAAGATTGTATGCTGAACTACAAGAGCAATACGGACAGTTTTCGAAAAATACAAAATTCTCTATTTCTGAAATTGCAGAAAAATACTTTAATGATGAAAAATTATAAAACACTTTTAGACGTAGTAGAAAAGTCAAATGAAGAAATAAGCCACTACCTTGAAGATGTAAGTGTTGAAGAATTTAAAAAAGACGTACAAGAACTTTCTAAGATAAACACGGATAAATACGTTATTTCTAAAACAATTAAGAAGCTACAAAAAATGTTATAATAAAATACTACCGCTTTCTAATCTTAGATACTTTCTCAACTGATCTCACTCCGAAATAACCTCCACAAACCACAAGAAGAAGAGAGGATAGTAGATCTACCCATTCTGTTTTTATTGTAAAGCCTTCTATGGAGCTTTCAAGTATTACGTAAACAAAAAGACTTAACAACAAAAATGCTAGTGATAAAGGTCTTATATTTTTACTAAACCAGCTATCCGAGGTCATATCTGACTGCCATCGCTTGGTAACCTCTTGCATTTCGATAATATCTTGTTCAAGCTCTTTTAAGAGCATTTCTTTTTCTTCTAGTGTAAGTGTATCATCTTTTGCCAATGCGCTAAATACATCGCTTATTTTGCCTCCTGTGACTGCATCTAGCAAGGGTGCGCCTACGGACTTTCCTGTTTTTACTATTCCTCGTAGTAAATTACCAAAAAAAGTGCCATCGCCTCCGTTCTTTTTTAGTTTTGGATTGTTGCTCATTGTATAATAACTTTTATTTCTGATTCGTTTCTTAACAACCTATGAAAAGTCTCCATAGTATTACCGCTATTGGTAACATCTAGTCTAAAATCCTGTCCTATGTTTTCTGCGGTATCTCCTAGAGCTATACAACCGTTCAATTGGTTCCAGTAGTTACTTGTATGGAATTTACATTCTGATCTGTTAGGAACGTCTTTTAGCTCCCACAAATTACGCTCGAATGCTGGTGAGTATTCATATACACATAAATACTCTCCTATTGGTACACTTGATACGTTTGGCTGATTGTCTTGCCATCCTCTCTCTAGACTTATGGCAGCAAAAATAGGATTCAGATTATTGTCTAATAAAGTCAATGTGCCTAGTGTTTGTGATTCATCGCTCCAATATCTTTGTATGATTGCTGTGTACATATTTAAAGGATTATTAAATGTTTATAATCTGATTTATGTACTACTTTTCCTGATAACATATTCTCATTGAGCAAAACTTTAGTAACGTGTTTCCTATCCTCCCAGCCTAGTCTTTGTCCTTTGGATTTTTTTACTTTGACCATCTAAATATTTCAACCTCTAGTTTACTATCTTTTTTTATCATTTCGTCACAAGCTTTTTTGTATAAAACAGAGACTTCATTCATTTGCTCAAACTCCTTAAACAATTTTTTTCTTTGTTTTTTGTTTAATTTACAGCATAGTTGAAATATATCAGCTACTGTTTTCATTTCATGCCACGAAGGATCTTTGCCTTTTTTGGTTACTGTCAAAGTTAATGAATGATTTTGCGTATCCATATTCTATCGTTTTAAATATGTTATTACATAACCAAATATTTTTACATATTTAGTATAACCATGTCTTTGAGAAAAAGTTAATTCGTAACCTGATTTCTTGATATTTCTAAAGCATAAGCCAAAACCAAATATTCTAAACCATCCTGATCGTTCGTCTGTGTAACATTGTAGATATTTCATATTGTAAGGTTTTAAAATATTTAAAATTGTTTATTCTTGTGCACAAGCTCCAATGGCATAAAAAATTGTAGTAATTAAAAGAATAGTTCGAATATAACAGCTGTTAGTCAAACAAAACGTGTAAAGACTACATACAACTCCCATCATAAGTATAGCGTCCCAGCAAGGGTCAGATTTTAAATTCTTATCAAAAACTCCCGAATATTCAAAACTTTTCATAGCGTTTAAGAAAAACGTTTTTTTGTCTAACTCTTCTTGGCTAAGATTCATATTCAATATTTTTGTCTCATAGTTTGAGATAGCAGCCGAAGAACCGTTAGCTTTAATTTCGTTAGAAAATTCTAAAATAAACTGTTCTTCTTTAGCATCAATCCAACCGTATTCTTTGCTCTTTTGTAAAAACTGTTCACTAGGAAGGCCAATTGATTGATGCCATTCTTCTGGCAAATTTAATGAACTGTTAAATAATCGATTGACTTCTTCTTGAATAGCTAAACTCATTTCGTAACTTGATACATTGCCTTTTGGTAAAAAGGATAAATCAATTTCTGTGTTTTTAAACTCTTCAAACAAAGAATAATCTATTGATTTTTCTGATAGGTTTAGTTCGTACTGCTCGCATGATACAAATAGAATCAATGAAGCCATTAAAATACTCAAATAAGGTTTTCTTAAAAGTTTAAAAATGTTCATAGGTTTACTTATTATTAGTTAATAATCAAATATACAAAAACTACTTAAGTAAATTCTTAAAGAACTCTAGCCAAGAAATATTTTTGTAGTCTGTTTGACCTTTCTCTTTTTTCAATTTTATCCAATGTATTTTTATCTGAAGTAGCAAAAGAAACAAAGCTCCTAAGAACAAAAATAAACTCTTTATAAACTCAAAGTCAATGATAAAATTTAACCCCACCAATCCGTAAGTAAAAAAAGAGTACATTCTCTGTGCTATCGTAGCCATTTTCTTTCAATGTATATAATCGAACCCAAGGCAACGCCAAAAACTAATAAATTGTAAAGCCTATGGTATTCAAAGTTGAAAAAATATTTTAATACTATGTAAAAAAGAATTGTTGATGATAATGCCATACCTACATAAGATATATTTTTATCAAATTCTCGGCTAAACATGGTGAATAAAATCACGTAGTTAATAATAAAGTAAGCCCCTGACCAATATACATTCTCTGGGTTTCCTATTGTAGCAAAAGCTAGAGTTGAAATAAGTAGTATAAAAAGTATAATATTTTTTATGTTCATATCTAAAATGGTTTACTTGGTATTATAAATCCTTCGCCTTTTGAATCGTCATCATCCTTGTCCTT
>WLWG01003564.1_pt1 | contig 10402 bp, 10 predicted proteins | sample 6712871 | NCBI WGS metagenome assembly WLWG01 (sample SAMN12718693, study PRJNA515312) | sponge metagenome | isolation source: marine sponge | host: Mycale hentscheli | place: New Zealand: South Island, Marlborough, Capsize Point | collected 2003-05-01 | reverse complement strand
CCCCGGCTGAGACCATTGACATGAGCGTCTGATTATTGCTGCATTCAAACCGCCGAGAGGCAACGATACCCATCCGGCGCAGTTGAGATTCGATTTGCCGCGCGATGATCAGATGGCTGGAAAACCGAAGCAAAGGCAGCCTGGCGCGGCCTTCCACGATATCACTCAGCGAGGCATCACTTCCCTTTGGCAGCACGATGACAAACGGATCGCGCAGCAGGGGGCGATCCTGCAAATCCCGCATTCGTTCGGTGGGGGTAGTCGAAATTCCCAGATCCAGTTGCCGGTCGCGCAGCATATCGATAATCGCGTGGCTGGAATCGGTGTGATACATGAAATCACAAGCTGGCATTTGGGCCGAAAGGAACACGGCCAGTTCCGGAATGATGTCGCTGTCGAAATCTTCGATCGTGCCCAGGCGCAGATAGCTGGCCTCGGCAATGCTCCCGGCTGATGCTTCGGCTTTTGCCTTGCGGATTGAGTGTAGCGCGCTGTCGATGTTTCGAAGAAAAACCCGGCCTTTTGGTGTTAGCACGAGGGGACGTCTCGCATGATTAAAAAGGTCAACGCCCAGGCTTTCTTCCAGTACCCGCAAATGGTGAGAAACAGTACTTATTGACAGGCCCGCTTCATCGGCAGTCGCCTGAAGCGAACCTTTCTCAGCGCAAATCTGGAATAACTCCAGGCTTTTGAGGCTGAAATCTTTTCGATTTGAGTGGCTGGGCAATGTGCACTCCATTCAGCGGGAGCTGCAAGAACATATGAGTATCGCAGTCTTATCAGTCTCAACATGTGCACAGCCGAGAGCTAAAAAGTCAAAGAAGAAACCTTGACGGTTTACCAAAAGCCGACGCAATCCATGTCCTCGGAAATGAACAGGCCGATCAGTATCAAATTTCTGCGCGCAGTCGATAACCTGGTGCAAAGGTAATGCGCACTTTTGTGACGACTTTGTCGCCATCAAAGGTCAGGCGGTCCAGCGCGAACAATGCCGTTCCCGGCTCGCATCCAAGACTTTCTGCGTCAGTACGGCTTGCATTGGTCGCAAAGAAACCGATTTCCCCGGAAGTGAATGGAATATTGGCCAACAACCATTCGTTCGCACTGATTTCAACGAAAGTCTCTGCATTTGCATCCGGGGCAGACCTTAAGTTGATCCATCTTTCTTCCAGTGCATATGGCTGGTCGTCAGCCAGATGCAGCGCACTAAGTTGCAGCACATCATCGTCGGCATGGGTGCGCAACACCGCTCTAATCGTGCTGTCAGGTCTACGAAGTTCGCAATTCAAAAGACTATAGCCGTATTTCATACCCCGCTCTTCAATGTCCTGCCGAATGACGGCTATTTTTAGGGTCGCTTTGGCTGTTGGCTGTTTGGCGACTCGGGTACCTGCCTTGCGTTTCCGGTCTATCAGACCGGCTTCGGCTACTGCCCTAAGGGCCCTGTTCACAGTCGCACGGGCGCATCCGAATTCCTCCGCGAGATGTGTTTCGTTGGGAATGAGCTGTCCAGGGGGCCATTCTCTCGAATGAATGCGCCGTAGAACTTCTTCGCGAACGTCCCGCCAATTGCGGAATCCAACCTTATTCATAGCGCGTCTTTCAATTCAGTGATGACCTTTCGGTACCGGCCGACGATTGAGTCTCGACGGATATGTTGACCGTCATGAACAAGATGCCGTCCGGCGGACCAGACATCGGTTACCAGCCGGTCATCACCTGCAAAAATCCAAGCATCCAACACGGCATCTCCTTTGCGTTCAGCCAAATTGATGGACAAGTGATCGAGGCTAAGCAAGTCCGCCCAATTCCCAACACGCAGAGCCCCGGACGTCCGATTTGTTGCTTGCACGCCGCCGTCTATGATCGCGTCAAAGATCCTGCGACCAGTCGACAATTCAGGCGATGCCAAAGCGGCGCGTGTGCCGTCGCGCAATCGCTGAGAATACTCCAACGTGCGCAATTCCTCGCTAAGCGAAATGCGAATGTTGCTGTCGGACCCAATCGCAATTTTTCCTCCTGCATCCAACCAGCGGACGCCATCGAAAATACCATCGCCCAGACTGCTTTCTGTGATTGGACATAGACCGCCAACAGCACCGGTCGCAGCCAGTCGCTGTGTCTCTTTCGCTGTCATTTGTGTGCAATGGATCAGGCACCACCGATCTTGCAGTTCCATATTTTCCAAAGCCCACTCGACCGGCCGCGCGTTCCACAAACTTAAAACTTCATCAACTTCCTGTCGCTGTTCGGCCAGATGCATATGGATGGGTCCATTCGGAAATGCATTTCCATAGGCTTTAAGAGTATCGCTTCCAACCGCGCGCAAAGAATGAGGCGCGACTCCATAGGTGCCGTCGTCAGGCAACTCCGAAAAGGCCGTAATGGCGGCATTCTGTAAGTCTTGGAACTGGTCGAATGTATTTCCAAAACGTTTCTGGCCCGCACTCAACGGACGACCATCGCAACCCCCGAATTCATAGTGAACCGGCAATAGGCAAAGTCCTATGCCGCTTTGTAGGCTCGCTGCTGCGATGCGGTTAGCCATCTCGGCGATGTCGTCATAGGGGGTGCCATCCGGATGGTGGTGCAGATAGTGAAACTCTGCGTTCGTAGTGTAGCCCGCCTCAAGCATTTCCATTTGAACGAAGGCCGCAATAGCTTCGACGTGTTCTGGCGTTAGGCGCTCAAGAAATCGGAACATTAACTTTCGCCATGTCCAGAAATTGTCCGAGGCTTTGGGGCCTCGTTGTTCGGTCAATCCTGCCATCGCACGCTGAAAGGAATGCGAGTGAACATTGACAGGCGCAGGCAACAGAATACCGCAACTATGTCCCTGAATTGGTGTGCTCGACGCGATATCTGCAATGCGGCCATCATGACCCACAGAAACTAAGACATTCTCTGCCCATCCATGCGGCAACAAGGCTTTATGAGCCCATATTCTCTTCATGTCGTCTCACTTGACAGATTATTATGTGCAGACATAAAGATAATAAATGCAGACAAAAAGCAAGTGAGTCGCGCAGGTGCTTCTGACAAACGCAAAAATCGCCACGCTTTCAACGGGCCGGGACTACGACTTGATCGATGCTGGAACCATTGTCGTTGAGCGACAGAAAATCCAATGGGTTGGACCGGCAGATGAATTGCCAGAACACTATAGCGACTTGCCAGCGAAAAGCCTGAGTGGGCGACTGGTAACACCGGGTCTTATTGACTGTCACAGCCACATCATTTTCGGGGGAAACCGCGCCCTGGAATTCGAGATGCGCCTGAAAGGAGCCAGCTACAGCGAAATTGCTAGAAACGGCGGCGGCATCAATTCTACGGTCCAAGCAACGCGCAAGGCTGATGATGCGTCACTATTGGAAAGTGCGCTCACTCGAGTGGATGCCATGATTGCGGAAGGCGTCACGACGCTGGAAATAAAGTCCGGCTATGGGCTGGATATCGACACTGAACTTAAGATGCTGCGGGTCGCCCGTAAGATCGCCGAATTGCGACCCATCGAGGTCTGTACAAGTTTTCTTGGGGCACATGCCATTCCACCCGAGTACACCGGCAACGCAGACTCATATATTGACGACATTTGCATCCCGGCACTTCGCCAGGCACACGCCGAGGGATTGGTCGACGCCGTTGATGGGTTTTGCGAAGGCATAGCATTCAATCCCTCGCAGATTTCACGCGTATTCGATGCCGCTGGCGAATTTGGTCTGCCGATAAAATTGCATGCAGAACAGCTGACACATTCCGGCGGCACAAGATTGGCGGCGCGATACAAAGCTCTCTCTGTGGACCACGTGGAGTATGCGTTGCCGGATGACGCAGCGGCGCTAGCGAAATCTGAGACTGTGGCTGTACTGTTGCCCGGTGCATTTTACACATTGCGCGAAACTCAAGTGCCACCCATCCAGTCATTTCGGGAAAACAAAGTGTCGATAGCGTTGGCAACCGATTGTAATCCTGGCTCCTCGCCGCTGACCTCGCTGTTATTGGCCATGAATATGGGATGTACGTTGTTTGGCTTAACACCTGTTGAGGCTTTGCTTGGTGTGACGACGAATGCGGCCAAGGCGCTGGGTCTAGCGGATCGTGGCCGTGTCGTTCCCGGAATGCGAGCGGATTTATGTGTTTGGGATGCCGATCATCCTGCTGAACTATCATATAGGATTGGGTTTAACCCCCTGATTTCTCGCCTCTTTGGTGGTGAAGAATGAGCGTTGTATTGACACCAGGAACCGCGAGTCTGGAACAGCTTCGGCTGATTTGGAGAGACGGTCTGGCTGCTAAACTCGACCCATCCGCCAGACCTGCCATCAAAGCTGCGGCCGACCTCGTTGCCGAAGCTGCATTAGGCGAAACAGCAGTTTATGGGGTGAATACAGGATTTGGGAAGCTCGCCAGCGTCAAAATAGCGGCAAATTACACAGCCAGACTGCAGCGAAACTTGGTTCTCTCGCATTGTTGCGGCGTCGGAGAGCCATTGGATGCAGCTACGACCCGATTGATTCTGGTTCTTAAATTGCTCTCAGTTGGTCGGGGTGCGTCCGGTGTTTCGCTCGAAACAGTGACGCTTCTGGAAAGCATGTTGGAAAACGGTGTTCTTCCCGTCATTCCATCTCAGGGCTCGGTTGGAGCATCTGGCGATTTGGCTCCGCTGGCCCACGTAGCGGCGGTTATGATCGGCGAGGGCGAAGCGCGTTTTGAAGGCGAGCGTTTGCCCGGAGCTGCGGCCATCGAAAGGGCAGGGTTGTCGCCTGTCGAACTTGGCCCGAAAGAGGGGCTGGCGTTAATCAATGGAACTCAATTCTCGACGGCATGCGCTCTTGCCGGGCTATGGGGGCCTGGGAGAATGCATCCGCAAGTATTGTAACTGCGGCGCTTTCGACAGATGCGATCATGGGGTCGACAGCCCCTTTACAGGCTATCGTCCATGCACTTCGCGGTCACCGGGGTCAGATCGAATGTGCCAGCGCACAACGCGCCCTGATGCTCGGCTCTGAAATCCGTGAAAGCCACCGTGAAGGTGATACCCGTGTCCAGGATCCATATTGCATCCGGTGCCAGCCTCAAGTGACCGGTGCGGCAATGGACTTGTTGCAGTTTGCCGGGCGTACACTGGAAATAGAAGCAAATGCAGTAACCGATAATCCACTGGTAGATGTAGAGACCGGAACAATTGTTTCAGGCGGGAATTTCCATGCTGAGCCGGTGGGTTTTGCTGCCGATCAGATTGCGCTGGCCATCGCAGAAATCGGTGCAATAGCGCAGCGGCGCGTTGCACTTATGGTTGACCCGACGCTCAGTTTTGATTTGCCGCCTTTTCTGACACCAGAGCCGGGATTGAACTCCGGTTTGATGATTGCTGAGGTGACGACGGCGGCTTTGATGAGCGAAAACAAGCATCTCGCGAACCCGTGCACCACGGACAGCACACCGACTTCTGCAAATCAAGAGGATCATGTCAGTATGGCGGCACACGCGGCACGCCGCCTGATCAAAATGAACAAAACCTGAACGTAATACTCGGTGTCGAGGCGATGTGCGGTGCGCAGGGCATTGAATTCCGTGCGCCTTTGAAAACCAGCCCAGCACTTCAGTCCGTCGTTGCACAGCTACGGCAGTCTGTGCCGACAGTTGTCGAAGATCGCTACCTCGCGCCTTCGATCGAAAGTGCCGCGGCATTGATTGGTGAAGGTAGCCTGACAACCAATGTGGACTTGCCAAAATTTGTAAGGGGGCGCTCGGAATGACGCCTGTCGAAGTACAGCGTGGCGACGGCCCCATTGTTTTGGGCATGCCCCATACCGGCACTTACGTGCCTGACGAAATCTTCAAGAGTCTCAATGCCAACGGACGAAGGCTGGCAGATACCGATTGGCACATTGACCGTCTGTACGATGGGCTCTTGCCTGGCGCGACGACAGTCCGCGCGACATTTCATCGATATGTGATTGACGCAAACCGCGATCCAAATGGAGCCAGCCTTTACCCAGGCCAAAATACGACCACGTTGGTGCCATTGACCGATTTTGATGGGGTGAAAATCTGGTCAAAGCAACCAGATGATGCGGAAGTCAAAAGCAGACTCTCAAATTATCATCAAGCGTATCACAATGCCCTCAACTCAGAGATTCAAAGAGCTGCCGGGCGTCATGGTATCGCGATCCTTTACGACTGCCACTCGATCCGCTCCGAAATCCCGTTCCTATTTGATGGAACCCTACCAGATTTTAATGTGGGTACGGACGGGACGACGACATGCGCGCCCGAATTGGAAACTCATGTCGTCGAATCTTTAACCATGGCAACGAGTTACACTTCGACCTTGAACGGTCGATTTAAAGGGGGATGGACAACGCGCCACTATGGGCACCCGGCTAAAAATATCCATGCGATCCAAATGGAATTGTCACAATCCACATACCTCGCGACCGAGGCCGCGCCCTGGGAGTTTGATCCCGTAAAGGCGCAAAGTCTGCGTCCGATCTTTCAACTTGTATTGCAACAATTGGCCGACTTGGCCTCCAAACTCGGAATATTGAAATGACAGATATTCGTCACAACTCTCGCGACGTATTTCCCCCAACTGGAACCGAGATATCAGCAAAAAGCTGGCTGACCGAGGCTCCAATGAGGATGCTGATGAATAATCTGCACCCGGATGTCGCAGAGAATCCGCACGAGCTTGTTGTCTATGGGGGCATTGGTCGTGCAGCCCGGACATGGCAGGACTTCGATGCGATCGTCTCCAGTCTGAAATCTCTGGATGATGACCAGACTTTGTTGGTGCAGTCGGGCAAACCTGTTGGGGTATTTCGCACTCACACGGATGCCCCGCGCGTGCTGATTGCAAATTCGAACCTCGTTCCACATTGGGCAACTTGGGATCATTTTAACGAACTCGATAAGCGTGGACTGGCAATGTATGGCCAGATGACTGCCGGGTCCTGGATATACATTGGCACTCAGGGAATAGTCCAAGGCACATACGAAACGTTCGTCGAAGCCGGTCGACAACATTATGACGGCAATCTGGCTGGACGGTGGATTTTAACAGGTGGCCTGGGCGGAATGGGCGGGGCTCAGCCGCTTGCTGCCGCGATGGCCGGTGCGTGCTGTTTGGCCGTTGAATGCGATGAAGCGCGAGCCGATTTCCGCCTTCGAACGCGGTATGTCGATGAAAAGACAGATGATTTGGACAAAGCGTTGGCGTTGATTGACAAATGGACCAGCGCGAACGAAGCCAAATCTGTTGCGCTGATAGGAAACGCTGCCGAGGTTTTCCCTGAACTGGTTAAGCGGGGCATTAGACCTGACATAGTAACTGACCAAACCAGTGCGCATGATCCGATACATGGCTATCTGCCAATCGGATGGACGGTTGCAGAATGGCGTTCGAAACAGGACTCGGACCCAAAATCGGTCGAAGTTGCGGCGCGCGCTTCGATGAAACTTCAGGTTAAGGCAATGCTCGACTTCTGGGACGATGGCGTTCCAACGTTGGACTATGGCAACAACATCCGACAAATGGCCCTCGAGGAAGGTTTAGAAAACGCCTTCGATTTTCCCGGCTTTGTTCCAGCTTACATCCGCCCGCTTTTTTGTCGCGGCATTGGCCCATTCCGCTGGTGTGCTTTGTCGGGTGATCCCGAAGACATCTATAAGACCGATGCCAAAGTAAAAGAGCTGATCGACGATCCTCACTTGCACAATTGGTTGGACATGGCACGCGAACGCATCTCATTTCAGGGGCTGTCTGCGCGCATCTGTTGGGTTGGTTTGGGGCAGCGGCACAAATTGGGACTGGCCTTTAATGAGATGGTCCGAACCGGTGAATTGAGTGCACCAGTTGTTATTGGTCGCGATCACCTGGATAGCGGTTCAGTCGCCTCACCCAATCGCGAAACTGAGGCAATGAAAGACGGCTCGGATGCTGTGAGTGACTGGCCTCTCTTGAACGCAATGCTGAACGTCGCAAGCGGCGCGACATGGGTATCACTGCATCATGGCGGTGGTGTGGGCATGGGATTCAGTCAGCACTCAGGTATGGTCATTTGTTGCGACGGCTCCGCGGATGCAGATCGTCGCTTGGCCAATGTGCTTTGGAATGACCCGGCGACTGGTGTTATGCGACATGCCGATGCCGGTTATGAAATTGCCTTGGAATGCGCCCGTGAGCAGGGTCTTCAACTACCGGGCATTTTGAAATCCTGATCCCGCCAGATATCGTCTAAGATGTTTGTAGCCTCGGTAACCTTGCGAACTGGCGACATTCCTTTATCAAATAGGGTCGATCAAAGAGCGTAATTTGCAAAACAAATTGCAGGCTGGGCAGCCAATGAAGCAAAGCATGTGGGAAGATATTTACGCGCGGGGTGAGCAATTGAGCCGCTACCCCTTTGCCGAGGTCGTCTCCTTCTATTTTCGAAATCGTCGCTCCGACTCCTCATGCCCTCAGGTGGCATTGGACGTTGGCTGCGGTTCGGGCGTGCATTCGGCATTCTTGGCGGAGAATGGGTGCGAGGTGCTTGGCATCGATTTCAGTAAATCCGCAATTATAGCCGCCCAAGAACAGCACCAAAATGCCAACATAATTTTTAAGCACATTGGATTTGAAGATTTTTCCAACCACACAAAGGAATTCGACTTTGTGGTGGACAGGTGCAGCACCACTCACAGCACCAGGCCAATTGTAAAAAATTTCTACCAAAACCTGAAACCCTGTCTGGCTCCGGGCGCAAAAATGTTTTGGCAGGGTTTTGCCTGGGACAACTCTGGTCGTGAACTTGGCGTCGATGTTGGTGACGGAAGCTGGAACAATTTCTCTGGGGGTGTTTTCAAACCGTTGGGCCGCACGGCATTTTTCACAGAGCAGGATGTGCGCACGATCTTCGATGGATACGCGATTCAGCATTTGAGGTATGTTTGCGACAGAGATGTCGTGGCGAACTACAACCACTCCAGCTGGATCATAGAGGCGGTGTTTGATGGATAAGTTCGATGTTTTGGTGATGGGAGGCGGATTTCGTTCGGTCGCGGCTGCCTGGGGTTACGCCAAACAGGGTCGAAAAACGGCACTTGTCGAAGGTGCTCCAAAAATTGGGGGCTTCATGTCTCCCATAAATTGGGATGGCTATTGGATCGACAAAGGACCGCAATTTTTTGACAACTTCCAACCCGCGGATGTCGAACTGATGAACGAAATGATCGGCCCGGACGTTCTGATGGAGATCGGTTTTGAATACGGGTCCTACACAAATGGCGAACTCAATTGTGATTTTGCCATTCCCGACTGGCGGGCGTTGGGCAACGAAGTTGCATATGATGCCTTTCAATCGCTTCTGCGAACTCGCCTAGGGCAGGGCGATAATCCGGCCAATTTCAATTCTCTTGATGACCTATTGGCATTTGATGGCGGTCCCGTTCTCTATCCTCATCTTGCCAAGCTGGCGAAGAAATTCATCGGGCGTCCGGCAGATGAAGTCGCTCCCAAAGCGGCGTCCTACGTCTCGTTTCTTGGGCGGAAGAAACTCTTTGATCAGGAAACATCCGTAGAATTAAAGAAAGCTCCATTGCTGGACGGAATTTTGGCGGCGAGCAAAGCGTCGGTACCTGAAGAAAGGGCAAATCTATATCCTCGGGGCAGCAGTTTGGAAACTGTTCGCGTCGCATTGGAAAAGGCGCTGGAACGCGAAGGCGTGACAGTCTTTACTGATACAGTGCTCAACAAGTTTGATGCCAAAAAGAAAGTTGCGGCAGGTGATGGCTTCGAGGCTGGATTCGACACTCTTTATTTCGGTGTTGATATCCGCGAGAGCCAGCGGATTTTGACCGGTCAGGCCACGATAGCTGAGAAAACCCACATCCTGCCTGAGATATTTCATTGCTTTGTCGTTCCAGCCGATAGCGTGGCAAAGCCCTATTATGTCGTTGACTATGATCCGGAACACGCCTCGTCGCGAATTACAAACTTCTGTAATTACATGGGGTGCGTGGACAAGAACGGATATGGCGTAATCTGTGTTGAAGAGCCGGTTTCTATGGGCGATGCGAGATGGGAGAATGCAGAAGCAAACCTTGATCAGATCTTCGCAGAAGTTCAAGAAACTGGCACAGTGACAGCTAATTCATATCAAAAGGCGAAATCCTTTAAAATTCCGGCCACTTACAAATTTCCGTTGGTCGGCATTGATGGACCTGTCGATCAATTCTTTAACGATGTTAACGAACGTTTCGGTGACAATCTGGTTTTGCCCGACCCCTATGCCTTGACCCGTAAGGTGTCTGAAGTCAGCGCCTATGGGTCCAATTAGGTTAATTTGATAAGAGAGAGTTGTTGGCTCATCGTAACCACTGAGGAGTGGGACATGAGACAGACAACTGGAACTCGCAG
>WLWG01003563.1_pt1 | contig 10408 bp, 9 predicted proteins | sample 6712871 | NCBI WGS metagenome assembly WLWG01 (sample SAMN12718693, study PRJNA515312) | sponge metagenome | isolation source: marine sponge | host: Mycale hentscheli | place: New Zealand: South Island, Marlborough, Capsize Point | collected 2003-05-01 | reverse complement strand
AGCCAATCGCGCGTGAACAAGTGCCCCGGCGCACATTGCGCAAGGCTCTAACGTCACATACAAGGTTGTGTGTGGCAATCGATAATTTTGCACCGTTTGCGCCGCTTGACGCAAGGCAATCATTTCAGCATGTGCGGTTGGATCCTGCGCACCGATGGGTTGGTTGTAACCGGTGCCTAAGATTTGATCATCACGTACCAGCACCGCACCCACTGGCACTTCACCACATTGTTGCGCCTGCTCAGCCAATTGCAACGCTTGGCGCATCCAATGTTCATCTTGCGAAATCATTTATTCCCATTCAATCGTCGCCGGAGGTTTGCCAGAAATGTCGTAAACCACCCGAGCTACTTGTGGCACTTCATTCATAATCCGACTGGCAACAGTCGCCAAAAATTCCTGCGGCAACATTGCCCAATGCGCCGTCATAAAATCAATTGTTTCCACCGCCCGCAAGGCAATCACATACGCGTAATGTCGATTATCACCAATCACCCCAACGGATTTAACTGGCAAAAACACCGCAAACGCTTGGCTGACTTGATGATACAAGTCAAATTCATGCAATGCTTGGATAAAAATATAATCCGCTTGTCGCAAAATGCTGACGTATTCCGTCCGCACTTCTCCCAAAATACGCACGCCCAAACCAGGGCCGGGAAACGGATGACGATAGACCATGTCATAAGGCAAGCCCAACGTTAAACCCATTTTCCGCACTTCATCTTTGAACAATTCACGCAATGGCTCAATTAATTTCAAATTCATCCGCTCGGGTAAACCACCCACATTATGATGTGATTTGATCACCGTCGCCTTGCCCGTATGACTGCCAGCCGATTCAATCACATCCGGATAAATAGTTCCCTGTGCCAACCAACGCGCATCGGTCAATCGCTGCGCTTGCTGCTCAAAAATTTCAATAAATGTTTGCCCAATGATTTTGCGTTTGTTTTCCGGATCCGCTTCTCCTGCCAGCGCTGTTAAAAATTGCTGACCAGCCTTCACCAATTCAATATGAACACCAAAATGTTTGCCAAACGTAGCCATCACTTGGTCCACTTCATTGAGCCGCAATAAACCGGTATCCACAAACACGCAAGTCAATTGATCACCGATGGCTTGATGCAATAGCGCAGCAACCACTGCTGAATCCACCCCACCGGACAAACCTAAAATCACTGGATCGGTGCCCACGTGTTGACGCACTTGTTCGATCGCATCTTCAATAATATTGCTGGCTACCCACGCATGACCACAGCCACAAATTTGATGGACAAACTGGCTTAAAATACGCGTACCCTGACGCGTGTGGGTCACTTCTGGATGAAATTGCAATCCATAAAATTGACGAGTTTTATCAGCCATGGCAGCAATCGGCGCATTGTCGGTACGGGCAAGCACGGCAAACCCCGGTGGCGTAGCAATCACATGATCCCCGTGACTCATCCATACATCCAACAAGGGTTGACCACTTTGGTGACTGTGATCTTCAATCCCTTGCAACAACGGTGTTTCTTCCACCACGTGAATTTGGGCATACCCAAATTCACGTTTATCTGCCACGGCCACTTGCCCACCCAATTGAGCCGCCATCACTTGCATGCCATAGCAAATACCCAACACCGGCACATCCAATTGAAACACCACCTCAGCGGCACGCGCCGTCGTGGCTTGCGTCACCGTTGCCGGTCCACCGGATAGAATAATACCGTGCGGATTAAATTTGCGAATTGCCTCACTGGTCATATCATACGGGTGCAATTCACAATACACCCCTGCCTCACGCACGCGTCGTGCAATTAATTGGGTGTACTGCGAGCCAAAATCTAAAATTAAAATTTTATGTCGATGAATGTCGGTCATGAATCAACCTGATAATTCGGTGCTTGTTTGACAATATTCACATCATGCACATGACTTTCACGCATGCCTGCACCAGTGACTTGATAAAATTGCGCCTGAGTGCGCAGCGCATCAATGGTTTCACAACCGGTATATCCCATGCAAGAACGCACTCCCCCCATCAATTGATGCACAATTTGTTGCAGCGCCCCTTTGTAGGGCACTCGTCCTTCAATGCCTTCCGGTACCAATTTGTCCGCGCCATTGTTCATTTCTTGAAAATACCGATCACTGGAACCTTCCACTTGAGCCATGGCCCCCAACGATCCCATTCCGCGATAACTTTTATAAGTGCGGCCTTGATACAATTCAATTTCACCCGGTGATTCATCGGTACCCGCCAGCAAACCACCGAGCATGACCGATGAAGCACCCGCAGCGATCGCTTTACAAATATCTCCGGAAAATCGAATGCCACCATCGGCGATCACCGGCACGCCGGTATCCGCCAAACCTTGAGCCACTTCACCAATGGCGGTTATTTGTGGCACACCCACACCGGTCACCACCCGCGTGGTGCAAATCGATCCTGGGCCAATCCCCACCTTCACCGCATCGGCGCCGACTTTGACCAAATCACGCGCCGCTTGCGCCGTGGCAATATTACCACCGATCACTTGTACCTCGGGAAAGTGTTGTTTCACCCACTGCACTTGGCTGAGCACTCCTTGAGAATGACCGTGTGCAGTGTCTACAACCAACACATCCACGCCAGCCTCAACCAACGCTTCAATGCGTTGCTGAGCACCCTTAGCCACACCCACCGCTGCCCCCACACGCAATTGCGCCGCATCGTCTTTACACGCGAATGGTTTGTCTTTGGCTTTTTGAATGTCTTTGACAGTGACCAACCCGGTTAAATTAAAATCGTCATTGACCACCAGAATTTTTTCAATTTTATGTTTGTGCAACAATTCAATCATTTGCCGTTGATGCGTGCCTTCTGGTACCGTAACCAATTTGCCTTTAGGGGTCATCACTTTGGCCACCGGCAAGTCTTGATTGGGTTCAAAACGCAAATCACGACTGGTGACAATCCCCACCAATTGCTTACCCTCAACCACCGGCACACCAGAGAAATTTTTACTGCCCGTCAATTCTAATAATTCACGTACCGTCACATGCGGCGCCACGGTGACCGGATCACGCACCACCCCGCTTTCAAATTTTTTCACTTGCCGCACTTGTTGGGCTTGTTGTTCAATCGACATATTTTTATGAATAATGCCCATGCCACCTTCTTGCGCCAGGGCAATGGCCAAACGCGCTTCGGTCACCGTATCCATTGCGGCGGAAACCAAAGGGATGTTGAGATGAATATCGCGGGTTAGTTTTGATGTTAAGCAAACGTCTTTGGGCAACACCTTAGAATGCTGCGGCACCAATAACACATCGTCAAATGTTAACGCCGTTCCCAACAATCGTTGCTGAACCATAAGACCACCCTGCTGCAATAAAACGGCGCAGTATACTGGATTTATTTTGAAATAAATAGCCCCACTTCACGGATGATCAGACTCACCGTAAAACTAAATAATAATCATTTGCATTTAGTAATTATTCGTATTAATATCGCCAAAAAATGATGACTGGGGAAGTCTTTATGAGTCCATTACAGAGCCATGCAAATTCAGACCTTTCAATGAGCGACGATCCAAAAACCCAACCACGAGTTTTTCCGTTAAGCAATGAGTCAGAGGACATTATTGAAAGCGAACCATTGCTTGCTACTGCTCCAAGAGAGATTGAAGAAGCCAAAAAAGCCCACCCTTACTGGCAACTCCGATTAATACTCACCGTTGCATTGGGCATTACGGTGCTAGCGGCTTTAATTGGGCTTGCTACTTGGTTTGGTTTTCGATTCATCTATGACGCACTTGCCATGGCAGGTTATCAAGATGTCATTCGGATCATGCTCGGCACACAAGCCATTGCGTTCCTCACCGGCCTGGCCATCTATAAGAAAATTCATCATTTACAGGCCAAAATCTATGCCTGGTTGGCGGACAATTGGCTTGGCAAAACGTTGGGATTGGGGACATACGCAGGCCGCTGGGGATTGGCTTCGCGCACCATCCGCACACTGGCGGCGCTCAGTTACAGCGTATTGATTGCTTTAGTTTGTTTGGATGTGACGACCCTTGGCGAATTAATGATGCCCTATCTGATCACCATGAGCATTACTTGGTTAGGCATCACACCTGGCATTGTCGCCAACAATGCCAAAATTGAACAATTGTTTGAAGCGGAGTTACGTTGGTTGGATCAAGTGAAAATGTCACTTAACAAATTATCGCCGGCGAACTATGACACCGTCAAAAACCAATTGACGGTTGGTATCGACATTCCGCACGGTTTTTCTGCTTTGTACACACCACAGCGGTCGGATTTATTCATCTCCTTATTTATCCGCCAAATTCATACCATTAACAGTGGGATCGGCTCACTGTTATCACTCACCCGGTTTGTATCCGCTGTCATTCTGCCATTATTTTACACACTCTCCATCACCATTCCGCCTGTTTTTTTCATCGTGGTCATCGGCTCTTCTATTTTATCATCGATGATCACTTGGTATACCAATTGGTCACGCTTGAGTGCGCATCGCCAAATGATTACCGACATCCAGCGTGATTACTGGAAAGTGCAGCATGCGTTGGATCCAGAAAAAGCCAAAAAAGTTGATACCTTATCACAGAGAATCATCACCTCGTTGCAACAAAAAAATGCATTTCCGTCACACAACTCATTCCTTGTTTCTTCCATTACGTATCATCTCAAAAAAGCATTGTGGGAACACTACGATTTTATACCTGAAAATGATCAAACATTGGTCGAGCCATTGACTCAGTTAATTGAATCTGTCATTCGACCAAGTCATACCCCAACATTTCTCGAACGCCACATCAACCAGGACCAGCACGGCACCCGTCACGGATTAGCCAACAGTTATCACTTCTTTGGTCATCAAGAAACAACCACCCACAGCGCCGATGGACTTTTTATTTTAGAAAACCAAATCACTCAGCGCATCATAGAAGCTGACCAAGCTGCCAAGACCAATATTCCGCATCATTCAAAAAGTGTTTTTAAGCAAAATTATGAAAAAATTTATCAAGAAGTTGAACAAGAAGCTCCCCAAGCAAAGCAAGAACATCTCCATCTGATCACCTTTGGACTGGTCACAGCTCATAGTCGTCAACATAAAAATAATCCGATGGAACTCATTGATTCATCGAACATTAAGCAACAAACATTTTTTAAAGATGGCAACCTTGATACCAAAGCGATATTAGCGGCAGATAAGGAAGGCATAAAAGATCCGCATGGACGCCCCTCATTGGCACCAGCCATCCAACGCCGATGTGCATTGGCAGCTTAGGGCTTGCAATCCAGCTGTCGGTGGTTCGATTCCACCGACAGCTGACGTGGTCAAGCGAATTTACACACCTCAGTTAAGCAACCTTTCTGAATAAGCCGCTGTGTTGTTTTTCGAATTGATTCGTAGTCCAAAGTCGAATGCAATCTTTGCGAATTATCATTTTATTTAAGAAAGGTGATCACCAACAGATATGGTGGATGTCCCACACTAAAAAAACTTAAAAAGTCAATTAGTTGGTTTTCAAGTTCAACTCTGTCGACTCTTCGCTCTGGGGGACGCTTGTGAAATTCACTACCGCCATTCAATGGTCGCCAGCTCTAAAAAATATTGGATATCCACCGGCACCAATTGCAATGGCCAACGACTGTTATCCACCAATACCACCTCACCGGCGATTGGCTGAGGCTTAGAATCGTTTGGCACGCTCATCGTCAAATGATCACTATACACACTGAATGCGGCAATTCCGACTGAAGTCAGTGGCAATACCACCAATGTCTTGGCCCGCTGATTAAACGTGGCAAGATAAAAATCTTTAAAATCTGGATCCGAGGCATCGATGAAACCGTCTTGATTGGCGTCAAACTCAGAAATATTTAACATGTTTTCAAACGTCAACATCGGCGGCATCGCTCGATTGCCTGTTTCATCGAGCGGTGCGTAAGCTAGAAAAGAACTTTGCCCACGCAACACTTGTTGCCCAGTCACCCGTTGTTCTTTTTCAATATCGATCACCAAGGTATAGACAAAACCAATGGTGGATGGATCAACCGTTCCAAACCAACCCTCCCCTCGAGCTGGACGTTCCACCGGCGTTGGTGTCAACAAATACACCAACACGACAATAAACACACCCAATACAGTCCACACCACTTTATCCAAACGAGATGATTCCAACACGGTGAGTACCCTTGGGATTGAGCCAGATGAACTAAGTATAAACAACTTCACCCCTGCAGATGCAGGCGCACATCATGATCGTGGTGATCGTTACCAATTTTGATTGACAAAAGATCATCCCCCCTGCAACTGCTGTTGCGCTTTGGCAATGGCTTGTAACACCAATCCATGCTGCTCATCATCACTGGGGGACACCGTTAACAACCGCTGCCAATAATCGATAGCCTGTTGATATTGCTCATTTTGATAAGCCACGACAGCCGCTAAATTCAATGCTTCAACGTGCTCGGTATCCAGAATCAACAATTGCGTTAACCACTGCTCACCTTGCACCGACAATTGACCTTGTTGTTGTAAGAAATCAGTTTGTGCTAACTGAAATAACGTATCTGAATGCTCCGGCTGTAATGCCAAAGCACGTTGAAACGCTAAAGTTGCCGCGGGGTAATCTTGCTGCCCAACCAACAATCGCCCCAATAAATACCAACCCTGATGACTGGTAGGATCCTCACGCAGTCGCTGCATCAATTGCTCAATAATTTGGCTTGGCTCATTGTGTTGAGCTAAATAATCGGCCACCAAAGCTTGTTGCCGTTGCAACGCATACCATTGATTTAATTGCGGCCAGCTACCCCAATAGGCATACCCTCCGATAAAACCCAGTAACAAGACACCCAACAAAATACTTTTTCCAAACGACCACGGTCGTGGCAAACTCCACCACAAACCAATGCCTGCGATCAACATCAATACCGCCATGCCCAACCAAAAAAATATCATCACGAATCACTCATCGCTTGTCGACGCCACCCAAACCACATCAAGCCACCTACGCTTAGTGCCAACAAACCAAATGGGGCAAACCACAAAATATAAGTGGTCAATTTCAATGGGGGTTGGAATAAAATAAAATCACCATAGCGACGAGTTAAATAGTCAATAATGTCGGCAGACGATTGTTCCGCCAACACCATTTGATACACTTCATTGCGCAAGTCCACCGCCAACGGTGCATTGGAATCGGCCAAGTCTTGATTTTGACAAACCAAACAGCGTAACTGCGTTAATAAATGTTCAAACGTCATCTGTTGCTGCTGGGTTGGAAATGGATAAATATCATCAACCCCATCGGCAGCAATGGCGGTCCACTGCAACAACAATCCAACTCCCCAAACACACCATTTGCGCATTCATCACCATCACGATAACTGTTGTAACAATGAAACCATTTCCACAGCAGCGTCAATGGCTTCTCGACCTTTGTGACCGTGAGCACCGCCCACCCGTGCACGAGCTTGCTCCACATCATCCGTAGTCAACACGCCAAAAATCACCGGCACATCGTAATCGAGGGAGACACGTTGACATCCCTGACTCACCTGCTCACACACGTAATCATAATGACTGGTTTCACCACGAATCACCGCACCTAATGTGACAATAGCGGCAAATGTTTGCCGTTGCGCCAACCGTTTAGCAATCAAGGGAATTTCCACCGCACCTGGCACTTCTATCACCGTCACATGCTCATCGGGAAAGTTCAATTGCTGCAAGCGCAACATGGCGCCTTGCAATAATCGATCGGTGATTGATTGATTAAAGCGACTGACAATTAAGGCAATGGGAAATGGTTTCAATTGATTTGGTCCAAGCATTTTGGGATCTCTCTAATTATTTGTTATTCATCGGTTATTGGGTGCTGGTCTGTTTGTCTAATAACGCTCGATGGGGAATTACTTTTAATTCCAGCAAGTGCCCTAGCTTTTCACGTTTGGTCGTTAAATATTGGTGATTGGTTTCCGTTGCAGGCATTTCCAACGGTTCTCGACTAACAATTTTAATTCCATAGCCTTTTAGACTGTGAATTTTTTGTGGGTTATTGGTTAACAGTCGCATTTGTTGAATGCCTAAATGTCGCAGAATTTGCGCAGCAATTCCGTAATCACGTTGATCCGCGGCAAACCCCAATTGATGATTGGCTTCAACAGTATCCAATCCTTGATCCTGTAGTTGATACGCTTTCAATTTATTTGTTAACCCAATACCACGCCCTTCATGCCCGCGTAAATACAACAGTACACCGCCCGATTCAGCAATTTGTTGCAACGATGCATTTAATTGCCAGCCACAATCGCAGCGTGAGGATCCGAACACATCGCCGGTAATACACTCTGAATGCACCCGCACCAAAGTTGGAATATCCGGATCAATGGCACCCGATTGAATAAGAACATGCTCATGATCATCCACCACACAGGTAAACACTTTCATGGTGAATTCACCCAAATCATCGATTGGCAACCGCGCCGAACTGACTTCTTCCACCAGTGATTCATGACGCATGCGATAGGCAATCAAATCATTAATACTCACAATATTTAATTGATGTTGTTTGGCAAATTGATATAACTGTGGTAACCGTGCCATCGAGCCATCGTTGTTTAAAATTTCACAAATGACACCGGCCGCGCCTCTACCAGCCAAACGCGCTAAATCCACACTGCCTTCAGTATGTCCCGGACGCACTAACACCCCACCATCGCGCGCGCGCAATGGGAAAATATGCCCTGGCATAATAATGTCTTGGGGGGTTGAAGTAGGATCGATGGCCACTTCAATGGTTCTGGCACGATCAGCGGCTGAAATGCCCGTGGTCACCCCGGTAGCCGCTTCAATCGACGCGGTAAATGCCGTGCCATGTTTGGATCCATTGCGTTTAACCATCATTGGCAATTGCAATCGATCAATGGCATCAGCGGTCATGGGCAAGCAAATTAACCCACGTGCATATTTGGCCATGAAATTCACCGCCTCTGGTGTCACCAAATCGGCGGCCATACACAAATCGCCTTCATTTTCACGGTTTTCATCATCTACCAAGATGATCATCTTGCCTTGTCGAATGTCTTCAATCGCTTGCTCAATCGTCGCCAATGAATTGCTCATGTGTAGGATTCCTCTCTTACGTCAAAATAAATTGGAAAGGCCATACGGATACCTTCCATCCTTTGCCTGATTTTCTTGTATGATGTTGATCGCACTCCTCTGGGCTTCCCATTCTTCATCACTTGCACTTTCGCAAGTAAGATGTTTGCCATGCCCATATGCAAACCGGGTAAAAAAACTGTGCGAATTTTAAACAATTTATGCCGATTTGTCCAGTGATGAACCTTCGGGAATGGTTAATTGTTGCTGCACAATTTTGGCTAAATAATCGTATTCGATGTTTACCTCATCTCCCACCGATAACTGTGCCAAATTTGTCTGGGTCAAGGTATGCGGCACAATCATCACGGTAAACCGCAGATCATCCAGTACATTGATCGTCAAACTTACCCCATTGACACACACACTGCCTTTCACAATTAACCACGGACATGAATGAGCAATGGCAAACGTCAAGGCCACACAATCTTCCATCAATTGCCGATCTTGTAACGTTGCACAACCATCCACATGTCCCAAAACAAAATGCCCTCCCAAACGATCACCGACGCGCAGTGCACGCTCTAAATTCACTTGGCGACCCGTTTGATACTGATGGATGATGGTTACCCGTGCCGTTTCCGGTGATACATCGCAACAAAATTCACCATTGGTGCGTGCTTGTGTCACGGTTAAACAGATTCCATCCACCGCGATACTTTCACCCAGCTTTAAATCCGTTAATTGTGTCTGAATGGTCAAACACATGGATTGTTGGCGCCACTGCACCTGAGTGACTTTCCCCACTTGTTCAATCAAACCACTAAACATCGGTCACCTCCCACTCAATCGTACACATACCATCCTTCCCCAATGCTTGCCACTGCACCGACCGTGCCTGCTGCGCCAAATTCAATGCTTGGGTAAAAGCTGGTTGCGCCATATCCCCCAATGTTTTGGCCGCCACATAAAACACAGCACGCTGCACTAAGTTGGCTTGTAATAATTGCATCAACAAGGTGCCGCCGGCTTCAACCCAAACATCGTGTACTCCACGTTGTCCAAGTACCGCCAATACCGCTTGTAAATCCAAACAATCCGGTGACTGACTTGGCACGGCCACCAATTGAACCGCTTGTGCTTGCAATCGTTGTTGTTTAGCAAATGGCACTTGATCGTCATGAATCAGGGTCACGTTTGGATTGTCAGTTAAAATACGTCGTGGTAATGGAATTTCCAAATGGGGATCCAAAATAAAAATAGGCTTACTCATCACCTGTCCATCGATTCGCGCGG
>WLWG01003562.1_pt1 | contig 10408 bp, 10 predicted proteins | sample 6712871 | NCBI WGS metagenome assembly WLWG01 (sample SAMN12718693, study PRJNA515312) | sponge metagenome | isolation source: marine sponge | host: Mycale hentscheli | place: New Zealand: South Island, Marlborough, Capsize Point | collected 2003-05-01 | reverse complement strand
ACTGGTATTTGGGACTTGGCAAATGCTTCGTTCTTTTCTGCTTTTAATTTATTTTTAGCTTTAGCAATTTTGTTTATGTCTGAAGTAGTAAATACTCCAAGACTTTCATTCGCTGATTCCCCATCTTCATTAACAACTTCAAGAGATACTGAATTCTTTTTAAGCCAATCAATCTCATCTTCTGTAATACTGTAATTTGATTTAGCTTCAATCAAGCCAGCATAATTTGTAAACTTTGATCCATCTTTGATATGATCTTGAAACTTATCTTTGAATAGTTTTTTAGTCATGGGCTGAATAGCCAAAACAAATCTAGCAGCAGCTACTAATGATGATGCACCTCTTGCAGCATTAAGAGCAACCTGATGATCAACCAGCAGCTCCCCATCTGTGATAGTTATCATGCTAAACTTGTTTGTGTGATGACCAGCTACTATGCAGCCATTATTTTCTACTGCTAAAGGTATTAAAAAATCTTTTACAAATTGCTCCATCTTTGCATTGTTATTTTCATCGTATGCACCTGTCTGAAAGCTGATTAATGGATCTAATAATATAAATTTTATATTATGTTTCTTAATGGCTAGCTGCAGCTGCAGGTATTCTTTTGTTGCTTTAGCTTCTGCCATTGTAAATTTTACTAATTTAATCTGATCTTCTAATCCTCTTATAAAGATTTTATTGTTGGTTTTCTTATGTTCTAGTAGGTTTTCAATAGCTTTGATTCTTAATCTAATTTCATTTTTTGTTTCTTCTGCAGCTAATATTAAAACATTTCCATTTTCTTTTATTGGTCTACCAAGTATTTTTTGTCCGTTAGCGAGAGCTGCAGCAAGCATTGCCATAAGAATAGTTTTACCTACCCCAGCTTGACCTACAATTAAGGTTAATGCTTTTTTCATCATCCACCCATCAACAATCCAATGCCTAGCTTTTAAAGTTTCTGTTCCTGTGTATTCCTCTAGTTCAAGAGCTTCTAATTGTTCAGCAACAGGGGCGAGTTCAAGATCCATTTCAGCTGCAAGATCTTTATCAATCATTTCGCCTATCTTTCTTTTGATTGTTTCAGGATTTAATTTGTAAGTTTTATATTCCCCATCTTTTATTTTCTGTACTTTTTTATGATCGTCAAATGGAGTTCCAAAGTTTTCTACTATTGCATCAATGTATTCATCTTTATACTGACCTGCAGCATGCAGGATAGAAGCTCCAAATAATAATGCATCATATCTATTCTTTCCTGATTTCAAATTTGTTGCAGCAGCTATGTATGGGAAATTATTAAATCTTATTCTGTGTTTTAAGTTTTTGCATGAATACGTTTCGCCTCTAGGATCATAAGGGACTTGAATGTTATTACCAAAAGGAAAGTTAATACCAACATCAGATCCGTTAAAATTAGGATTACACTTTCCAAAATCTACTTTCCAATTCTTTGCTTCTATTTTAAACCCAATATCTTTTGCCCATGTTGCAGCTTCTTTAACGGGTACTGCAGCATTATAAAATTTCCATATATGCCAATTCTTCCCACTAGGCGATCTAATTGGAATAGCTGTAGTATCAATAGCAAATACAGTTCTACAAAATACATGTGGATCTATTTCTTCATCAACATCACAAACAGCAGCTTTAGCTACTTTGTTTCCATTCTCTTCGTAACAAAGATTTCCACCTTGTTTGATCTCGCCCGTTAAATGTTTTTTAAGATCTACAGATATATCCTGCCAATAGTTATTCTTCTTCCCGTTAGGTTTTAATCCATCAAGTAACAATCTTTTATTATTCTTAAATTTTAAGATTGATGATATAAAGTTATAATCAGTTTCAGAAGCCCAATGCATTGTGTTGGGCTTTTGTGTTTCAAGCATATCTACCTCAACTTCGCTCCAACAACATTTTTACTTAACGTTGCCACAACTAAATCAGCTGGATAATAAACCTGCCTGCCAACACGTGTGAAAGGAAATAAAGATCTATTTTTAGATCTTTGCTTTCTCAACGCTGCATCAGATTTAAGATTAAGTATTTCTGCCAATTGTTTTGACGTAAACAATTTATAATCCTTATCTTCTAACATCTTCGCTAACTGTTCTTTTGAAACAAGATTGCCCGTTCGTACTTCTACTTGCATATATTTTCTCTCCTTGTTCATGAAGATAGAATTATATTTTTTGTGTCTATATGTGATTTCTTTTTTGAAAAGAGATTGAGCTGGTAATAATGCCGTCTAGCTGAAAGCTACGTCGCCCCATACCTAGCTCAATCAATATCGGAGTGAAAGCCGACCTAAAGGGTTTAGCAATAAAAAATTTTTTTTGGTAATCTTTTTTAAAAAGAGAATTATCTTTTACCTTTAAACTTTTTCTTCGCATCTCTAGCTTTATAAATTGCCAGCTGCTTATCTTTGTAACTACCATCATACTTTTGTTTCGTTCCTATAGCAGCACGCATGGTTGTAAGATCTGTTTGAAATCTTTTTATAGAATTAGGTTTTTTGTAAAGAGTATTAACTTCTAATGCAGCCAATGCTTCATCAGGATCTATCTTATTAAATACTTTAACTGCACTATATTTTTTAACTGATCCAAGAAAAAGTTTTACTTCTGCATAGTTTCTTTGATGACACACACCAAACTGCACCCACTTACTACGTTCCAGCAGCATGCTTTGAAAAGTTTTATAAACTGTATGGGGTTTAATGTTATGCCTTTTAAAATAAGCTATGAGCTTTTCGAAAGTATTTATAGATGGATTGTAATGCCTTAACTCTTCATCAAGAGCATTCTCTAATCCTTTTCCTCTATCTCTAAATAACATCCTCTCGAATTCGATCTTTTTTAATAAAGATGACGTTCGAGAACGGCTTTTTCTTTTTTTTGTCGGCATTTTGTTTTTTCCACTCCTTAATTATTTTATCCTTAATACATATCCATTGTACAGATTTTTTAGCTCTAATCATTCTTACCACCTTTAACTGCAGCTAGTTTTGTCTGCTGCCTTTCATCTTTAGGCGAGAAAATATCAACGTTAGATCTCTTTGTTTTATCTTCTGTTATGTAGTGAGTTTGAGTTACATCTAAACTTGAATGACGCATTCTTCTTTGTGTTGCTACGTCGCCCTGACTTCTTGCATAGAATGTAGCAAATGTTTTTCTTAAATGCTTAAAGGTATAATTACATTTATACTTATAAAGCTTTCTAGTTTTTTTAGATCTAACTAGCTCTCTAGTAGCTAAACCAAACTTATAAAAGAAACGATCACGCTGCCATCTATAACTATTTTCTGTAATAGGAAGTTCAGGAGCTTCTGCACGTGGAAACACCCAATCAGACTTCAAGCACCAGCTCAAACTTTCATATCTCATAGAATGTAACTTTTTAAATATTGCTATTGTATGATCCGTTAGATCTTCTGTAGCTTCTTTTCTATTCTTACTATCAACTAAATAAAAAGTTCCTTTATCTAAATTAAACCAACCCGTACAACCTTTGCTTATAGCAGCTTCAATGTTATTTGGTTTCTTCCATTGAAAGCCAACAAAGTCTGCCTGCCTTTCAGCGTTCTCAACTAACAGAATATTCCATGCCAAGAAGTGAGGTGTATAGATAGAGTTATTTTTATGCAGGTTATTATCGATATAGCTTCTTATTTCTAAAACTTTATCTAGATCTAAATGCCTCTTATCGTTCCTTACTTCATACTTAACAACTCTCAAACAAGGATTTTGTATTCCTTGAAAAAGTCTAGTGTGAGCTAAAGTCATGTCCCATTCAAAAGCTACGGACAAAGCAGCAAGAGCTGCATTTGCTGCAACGGGTTTTTGCTGCATCACATGCATAAACTGATCAAGATGCTGTCTACTTACTTTTGATAGAGGTACATCTTTTAATGCACCCATAACAAACTTGTCTTTCCATTTAATTTTTGTTGCAAACAACTCTTTGTATTCAGCAGCTGAATTAGCACCCTCACAAAGAACAGCAGCTTTCAAAGAAGAAATGTAACCAGCTTTAGTTTTATCTTTGTACTTTAATCTGATCCCTCTAGTTCTAACTCTATTTCCATCTAGACCATTTTTAATAAAAGAACGAACAAGATCGCCTACAGTAGTTTCAGCTGTAGATCCTTTGCTTCTACTTCTTTCTTTCCAGCTTTTTAGGTTACTTCGTAGAGCATCTTTTATTTCATCAAGTGGCATGTTGAAACCACCTAACTCTTTTTTTCTACCTATGCTTTTGATCTTCCCATTCTGTCCTATAATGCTATCGCTCCAATGTGCGTAATATGTTTTGCTGAATTTATTTACAGCAATACACAAAGCTTCAAAGTCCCTAGCAAAGTAGAATGTTTGTTTGCCATTCCATTTAAGGCGTTCTAGATTTATTTTCGTAAACTTAATTAATCTTTCTCTATTTTTCATATCGTGTTTCACTCCTTGTTGTTTATTTTTTAATGGAATGAAGAACGATTGTGAGATCTCTTTTGAAATGAGATTTTGTTCTATAGTCATACGACTATAGATGGCTCACAAAGATAACCCAAGATTGAACAAATGAACAACTGCGAGCAATCGCAACAGCGATTGCGAGCTAACCAAAAGATCTAATTATCTGAATATACTTGAATAATAATTAAGTTTAGTTTAATTAACTGTTCAAGCCCTCATAGCTCAATTGGTAGAGCAATTGATTTGTAATCATCAATCATTATCAAACCACTTAAATAAGTTAGCATATTCAACAGTAAAAAGAATCTAAAATCTTTATTATATCTCACGACTATAGATCGTTATTAATACGTTAAAAAACCTAACAACGGCGTCAGCTCGAAATTGCTTCGCAATTCCTCGCTGCGTCGCCGCTTACGTTGGTAACATTTAGTTTTATTTTTTATCTTTGTGTTAGTTACAGCTCTAGTTTCGCATTTAGAAGCACGCACAGCTGCATGAATTTGTTGTGCAAGTATCGGACACTTACTTGCAATCAATCGTGCTGTATGGATTCTATATTAAGTTTAAATGCTACTTTAAAAAAGATACTAAAGTCGTTTTGGAATTAGCTAGAAACAAACATGCCCCACCCACCTATAGGGAATTAGATGTAACTTATAGCTTACCTTATAACTCTAATGCATAGATCTAGTTATGGTCAAAACCTCGTAGACCCCCATGCCCTTTTATTTAAGTACCTAACCCAAAAATATTTCAGAAATTTTTTTTCGAATGAGGTCTTTCTCGTTTGAAAAGAGAAATCACAAGTAGCCACAAAATATTATAAAAAAAATTATTAATAATAAACCTTGCGATCAGTTAATAGCCCTAAATCATATTAGCTGGTCGTTCCTAAATTATGAGTATAGACAAAGCGATCAGTTACGAAGAAAAAAGAAAAATGCCACCTGAAAAACAGATGGCAGCGAGCAGCCGAGAAGAGCTGCTATATTTACTTTCCCCAATTTACAAACCAAGTGAGCTGAAAGATCTTGATGATGATGCTCTAAAAGATTTGATTGATGAGATGGCAGATAGAATGGCACGCAAAAGTTTTGGAAGTGGTGGATCTGCTGATGATAAGAAACCAAAACCAATAGATCCTTTTGAAGCGTTAGATCTAGCCAATAAACTTGCTGCAATGTCAGATGCTGAAAGAGAAAGCATTGAGTACATGCTGGAAAAGCTAGGAGTAAAAAAGAAATGAGTATTTACGATAAAGGTTTAAGAAGTATTAAAGGCATGCAAGGTATGAGAACAGCTGATGAAGTGGCAGATCAAAAGAGATCTAGAAAAGCTGTACTAGATAAAATTGGTGTTAGCACCTTTGCGAAGCCAATTGTGCAGGCACCGACGAAGCGTGAAGAGTTACTGCTTCAAACAAAAGTAATCCCTGCTCCCGTACAAAAATTAAATATTAAATTAGAAAAGCAATTAGCGAGAAATGAAGCGTGGAAAAAAGTTAAGCAAAATTATCTTGATGATAAAGCTCCCTATGAGAATTTAACTACTGCAGAAATTATGTTAGCAGAAGATCAAGGTAGGATGTTAGCTAAACAATATGATCGGAACACGAATAAAGATGGTTTATTTCAGAACATAATCCCTAAATTAAAAGCTAAAGGCAAGATTAAGAAGAAGCCCATGTCACTAGATAGATATATTGATAATGTAAAAAATAATGATGCTGCAACAATGAAAGCAATTGCAGAATATAATCCTAATGATCCCAAGTATACAAAGTATAATGCTGTAACGGGTAAGTTTGAATTAAACGGCAAGCAAGGAGCGTTGTCAGATTTTATTAAACCTAAAAAAGACTAACGATATTTCTTTCTTAATCTAGCAACCTCTTCCCAAACTTTATTTTTATACTCAACCTTTCTTTCAGTTCTAGCAGGCACAACTTCTATAGATCCATCATCATCACTAGGAGCACCATAATAATTATAATTTCTTCTCGGTATAGGAGCAAAACTATTACTACTGTTCCAGCTACGTTTGCTTAATTCATTATCAGCTCTACGCTGTGTTACTTGTTTATTTTTATTCTCAATTCTTTCTTTCGCAATCTCTACAGCTTCTTTAACAATATTTACATGTTCAGGATTTTTGTATCTGTACTTCTTTCCAAGTTCAGCAGCTGCATCATTAATTTGTTTAAGTGGCGAGAAATGATAGCTGCCTTTTCTACCTGCATATCTTTTTTTATTTAGATCAGATTTTTTTCTAGCTGCAGCACCAATAGGAATGCCTGCATCATTGTAACCTGCTCTTCCTTTGTAATTAACAACTGTATCGCCCTGCGATTTAGTTCCTTTAGTATCTTTCTGCTGCTTACTGTGCTGCTTATAAAGATCTGCTAATTGTGCTTTCCAATTATTCATCTGCTAAAATTATTTTTATTCCTGAATTATCTTGATTAGTGAATTGCTCTCTTCTCATCCATTTGATCCGTACATTTGAAATAGATTCAATATATCTGAATATGCCTCTTAAATGTTCGCTTTGAAAAACAACTCTATCATCAAATATAAATTCATTTTCTGCTGGCTCTCTAGTGGATAGTATTACTCTTTTGTCTGTGTAGTTATGATACATCTTCTTCCTTTTTGGTTGTTGCTAGTTTTATTTTTTTACCTGATGGCAAAGTGAGAGGTTTAAGTTTTACTTCATATCTAACTTTACCGCTTTCCAAAACATCTGCTTTGAATTCTTCTGTTTCATATTGTGGATTTTCAGGAAGCTTTTTGTTCCATGCTGCAAGCTCATCTTTAGGAATAAACTTTGAACATTGAACAAGGAAATTGTACTTCCTAATTACGTCGTTACGATCTCTTAAAAATTCTGCATTCTGTAAAGCAAGATCTCTATTGAGCTTCCATATCTTCGTACAATCTTTGTAGTTAATTAAATAATTTTTAGTTAATTTCTTTGCTGCCTTTTCTAATTCAGCGTAATCGTCAGTAAGTTCATTTATCTTATTGCAAAGTACTTTGGCGTAAGCATCCCTCTTCTTCAACGTTTCGTGTTGCAGATTACATAGATCTTCTAGCATTATCTTTGTTACTCGCTTCTTTTTCATATGAAACTCCAATAACGGATCATGGGGCAAGTGGCAGGCGGCTTTGTAACTTTTTGTAAACCAATAACTATGTACAATCGCACTCTTTGATAGGAGTAAAAAACTTTTTCACTTACTTTCAAACCATTGAAGCTATTAATAGAAACTACTGAAACAATGAAACGACTAGCTATTGCTGCCTTATTATGGACTGCTTGCAAAAATTTACAGACACAAACTTGTAACAACTCTTTTAGCAAAGATCCATGCGTAGTTACACATGATTTGAAACAACTTGAAACTATGAAACTCACAAACCTCATCTTTTAAAATCCTTTCCTCTTCTGATAAAAATTTTAGCTGCACCATGTTTGGAATGATCTCTAGCGATCCAATAATTATAACCATCATCAAATGAAATACCCTGATTTGTTAATCCGTTCTTACTATCAGCTTTACCATTCAAACCATTTTCCAACTGTCGTCTTATTCTTGTTTTAATTGTTCCCTCTTCAACATCAGGATCTGCATGTGCTGGATCATAAGCTACTAGCTTTTCTACAGCTGCATTCAAAGTACACTCATCATCTTCCATTAATGTTTTAATTATATGTAAGTTAGCTCTAACAAATTGTTCGTTCTGTTCAGCTTTTAATTTGTTTTTTGCTTTAGATATTTTGTTAAGATCTGTTGTAGTAAATACACCTAAACTTTCTTCACTAACGTTGCCTGCTTCATCAACAACTTCCAGACTTACACTATTTTTTTTAAGCCAATTAATATCATCTTCAACAACATTATAATTTGATTTAGCTTCTATTAGTCCTGCGTAGTTAGTAAATTTAGATCCATCTTTTAAATGTGGCTCAAACTTCTTATTAAATAATTTTTTTGTCATAGGTTGAAAGGCAAGTACAAACCTAGCAGCAGCTACAAGTGATGAAGCTCCTCTTGCAGAATTTAATGCTATCTGATGATCCACTACTAACTCGCCATCATCTTCAATAGAGATCATGCTGAATTTATTTGTGTGATGACCTGCAATAACAGCTCCATTATTTTTAACTGCTAAAGGTATGATGAAGTCTTTTACAAACTGCTCCATCTTTGCATTGTTATTCTCGTCGTAAGCTCCCGTTTGGAAACTAATTAATGGATCTAATAAGATATATTTTATTTGGTATTTCTTAATTGATAGCTCCAATCTCTTATACTCTTTTGTCTTTAGAGCTTTATCCATAGTGAAATTAACTAGCTTAATTTGATCTTCTAGCCCTCTCATAAATATCTTCTGATCTGATGAAGTTAGTTCTAAAAGCTTAACAATTGCCTTTATTCTCAACCTTAATTCGTTCTGTGTTTCTTCTGATGCTAGGATTAAAACGTTACCCGTTTCTAAAACTTTCTTTCCTAATATAGATCCACCATAAGCAAGAGCTGCAGCAAGCTGTGCAATAAAAATAGTTTTACCTACACCAGCTTGACCTACTAAAAGAGTTAAAGCTTTTTTTAATAGCCAACCTTTTATTACCCATTCTCTAGCTCTTAATATTTCTTTTCCTGTGTATTCAAATAATTCTAAAGGAGTTAGCAGCTCATCTATTCCTGTTTCAGTAATATCTGTATTGAATTTAAAATCCTTTACTCCAATCATTTCGCCTATCTTCTGTTCAATAGTAGATGGTTTGAAAGTATAGTTTTTATATTCGCCAGCTTTTATTTTTTCCCAAAGTTCATCATTATTTATCTTCATCTTGACAAACCATGTTCCATTCGGCAAATCAAATCCATAAAGTTTTGACTTATCCATATCCCCTTCTTTTATCCAGCTTTCAGTTGTTAGTACACCTGACACCCTATCTTTATGTTCATAAGTTGCTTTATGGTGATTGTTGTGTTTTAAGTACAATTCTGAGGCTTGTCGCACTGTTTCAGGGCTGAAGTATACATAATACTCAGAATCAGTATTTGGGTCGTACCTGAAGATTTGTTTGTTCGGTATTAAGGCTGGTGAAACTAACATTCTTTTTTCTTCATCTACTTTTGCAAATGTTAAATTATTTTTCTCTTTTCCAAAGAAAACAAAATCTTGCTCTATCGCTGGTGCGTTTACAAGTGATATAGCATCTATGGCTAATTCCTGTGCATCAGGAGATATTACTAATTCTTTAATAGAAGTAGTTTTAATTTCTTCATAGTGGCTATCAGGGTTTGCTTCTTTACACTCAGCTATTGAGTCGTATTTACATTCTCCTTTTTCCCCCCACTTTACTTTCCCATCTTTACATTTTTTACAAGGCATGATATATAATATAATTAATTGATATTTATTTGATTTTTAGATTGTAGCTCTACGTCTTATGTTAGCTAACTGGTTTTGACTATTAGTCATTTCATCAGTTACGACAAAGGCTCTTTGTACAGGTGGTGCTTCACCACCGCCTAATTCAAAAGCTCCTGACATCATTTGTGGTGCTGGTGCTTCTGCTACTGCATCACGACCACCGCCACCGCCACCGCCACCGCCACCGCCTGTAGATGGTGGCTTTGATGACAATATGTTTTTAATTTGCATAGCTGCAAAGGTAGCCGCTAATCCAGCCTGAATAAAGTTGTATCCCGGAATTATAGCATTAAGTGGTGATGCAGAAGCAGTTTGAAAAGCATTTATAGTTGCCTGTGTTCCTGCTATAGTCGCTTGTGCTACTGCAGCTGCTTTTCCAATAGCTGTTCCCTCTCCTGCGACTTGTTCTATAGCACTTAATGTTTGCATCGCAAAAGCAATCTTCATATCCTTTAAAGACTTAGCACTTTTTTCTTCTGAAGCATCAGCATCTTGATTTACTTTTTT
>WLWG01003556.1_pt1 | contig 10425 bp, 8 predicted proteins | sample 6712871 | NCBI WGS metagenome assembly WLWG01 (sample SAMN12718693, study PRJNA515312) | sponge metagenome | isolation source: marine sponge | host: Mycale hentscheli | place: New Zealand: South Island, Marlborough, Capsize Point | collected 2003-05-01 | reverse complement strand
TTCTAATATATTGTTTAAATTATATTGAAGAACATTATTTTTATAGAATTTTACATTATTATTATCTAAGTCTAGAGCAATTGATATTATATCTCCAGTTGCTGCTGTAGCATCTCCACCAGTATATACACTATTTGTGCCATTATATGTGATATCTCCTCTACTTGCTGTATTATATACAAGTGCGACTCCTTTAGATCCAGTTTGACCACCTAAGTGTTTTGTGCGTGTTAATAACCATGTTTGGTCTACACCAAACATAATCCATCCCAACCTATCTATTCTCATTTCCGTATACCACTTTCCACTTCTTACATAATGTGTTCCCAGTAAACTATGCCATCCACTACTAGATTGATCTATAGATGAGTTACCATTAGTTGCCGAAATTTGACTTGTATCAAGACTATTTAAAGTAGCAAAGTTATTCTTACAAGTATCAGTAGTTGCTCTCCAACTCTCAATACCTACTGGTGTGTAAGGTTTGGGAACATCAAAACCACCTTTGTATTTTGCTAAACCTTTGTAGATACGGAGGTCTTGAATACTACCATCTAATTCGTCAGTACTTGTACCATCCCAAGTTCCTATTTTAAATGTATCAACAGTATTTGAATACAAAGTAGTTGGAGCATTTGTTATTACACCTGCCACCACTCCATTTAAATATACTCTTAAAATATTTCCTTCTTTTTCTCCAACTACATGTGCCCATTGGTTAGTTGTCAAAATATTAGTTTGTGAACTTACAACATGTTGAGTCGCAGATGTTCCATCACCAGATACGATAAAATTAAGATCACCACTTGAACCGTGATAAAGTAACCAACTTCTTCTATCAACACCATCGTAGTTGAAAACTCCAGCAATTCCACCACCATTAGTTAAACTTGTTGGATTTATCCAAGCCTCTACCGTATAGTCATCAGATCCTGGTTGGAAGTCTGAATCATTGGCAGATGATGTAAAATAATCACCAGTCCCATCAAAGGTCATAGCACTTCCATAATAATTCCCAAGTTCATAACCCACACCAGCACTACCAACTGCTGTAAGTGTCTTATTAGTTCCACTACCTTTGATATCAGCAGAGTAATCTATTGGTGCGTCTTCTTGTTTGACTACAATGTTATTCCAAAAAGAGTTTGCAGTATAGTTTGAACCTAATGTAATATATGTGGTAGTTCCAGTTGCTGTAAATGATGCAGTTTGATGCACCATATCAGTAGAAGTTGTATCAATTCTACTCATTAATTCGGAACCATTGATCGTTGTTCCAGCCTGGAATTTTGTAATTTGTGAAATACTACTACTTCTGGTTTCAAATGAAACTGTATATCTCTTACCTGTCTCTGTTGTTATTTGTTGATAACAATGTGTTCCATTAGTAGAAACTCTTTGAATCTCAAGTTCTCCTCCAGAAGCAACTAATGTTCCAGTTGCACTTGCAAGAATCCAATTGCTAGTATTAGTATCAAAAGTTCCATTGGTAATCAGATTACTACCAGTCGCAGTAGAGATACCAGGAACAGCAAGAACCAAGTTAGCAGCATTAGGGTCACTTCTCAACTGACTGACATATGCATCAGAAGTTGTAGGAGCACCATTCTGTGGTTGTGGTAAGTCCTCTCCCTTCAGTGTGATAATACTATTAGGAGCACAGTGGAAGTCAGCACCAGGGTTAGAACTATCATTCATAGGCAGATAGAATCCATTGACTCCAAATCCACCACTATTATTGATTACATTCTTAATAACTGATGGTGATTTAGGAACCCATTGTCCTGGTTTGAAATCAGTTGCTTGTGTAGTTCCAGAAGACATATAACCGTCTCCATCTTTATAGAAACCAAACACATCTGGTGTGAGTGCTTGACCGTCTACCATAAAGACATCACACATTTCTCCATGAAAAAACTCACTTGACCCATTATAAGCACCAATATATTGAGTTACAAGTTCATTAAAACTAGTCTGAAAATTTTCATTCGGATATGTTTGCAAAACATATGGAACTAGAGCACCATTAGCATATATTCTAACTCTCGCAGTGTCTTGTGATAATGTGGTGTTGAATGCAAGCATAACATGCATCCAATTACCAGGATCCCTGCTTTTACCATCTGAAGCAACATTTCCAGATGCAGCACCAGCTAAAAATAATCTCAAAGAGTCGTTAGGAGAAGTATAATCAAATCTCCACCCACAATCTCCACCACTTCCACCAGTTGCTCTAAAAAGATTTTGACTTCCTGCATAATTTGCAGAAAAAATACTTCTCTTTACCCAACCACTCCAAGTAAATACTTTATTATCACCAGTACTGGTAGGAGTTCTTTGTAAATATTCGTTTGCCATTATCCTTACCTCAACCTAAAGTAGTAGAACCTGATGGGAAATAATCAGAGATTATTTCCACCCAATTTGTGCCATTATAGACTTCTAATGCAGAACTAGTTGAGTTCCACCTTATGTATCCACCATATGCTGTTGATGGTCTCTGAGCAGTAGTACCAACCGGTAGAGCAACTGCATCAGTCTTCTCTGATATATCTATTGATACTTTGGGAATAGCACTACTGATACCAATATTACCAGTATATCCAATACGAACTCTTTCTATACATGGTGCTGACCATGAAGCACTTTCAGCGGTATTGAATGTAATAGATTTTCTTGAGTACGAAGATTCAGATGTAAATGCAATTCCTGCTCGAGCACTATCGGTAGGAATTCTTCTTACCTCAATTGCTGGATTTTGTCCGTTATCTGCAGCAAATTGAAGATTTCTTGTGGGCCCACTAACATTTGGCCTTCCCAGAATCAATAATGAATCTGAATCACTATCATTTTGAGATGAATCAAGAACAACTGTTCCAATACCAACTGCTAATACTGTATCACTTCCTTGATAGTATGGAGTTACAGTTCCAATTGCAACACTATTAAAAGTACCTATTCCAGTGGATTGAACTCCATCCGAATTGATAGTAGTTACACCTGCAACAGTTACTGATGATAAATTATCATTAAACTCAACAGCACCTTTAAATTCTGTCTGTCCTAAAGTGTTAATGCCTAGAGGTTGATTGATGCCAGTGCCAGTAATAGTGGTAACACCTGCAACAGTACCACCAATTGAAATGTTGTCAGTAGCAGCAATGCTTTCAAATGAAATAGTTCCTCCCAAATCAAAGGAGACAGCTGTCAAAACACCCACATTCAAATCAGTAGTGGGTGATATTGCAGTAATAAATCCAGCTAGATTACTTGCTCTAGACATCTTATGGTTTCTTTTTAGTTATTTATCAGTTCTTGGAGAAAGTGCTATTAGAATAATCCTCCAAACAAAACAGGTTTAGGCGTATTATTTATTATTAACTAGCTAGTATAGTATTCTATAGTGAAAAAGAAGTATCCATTAGAACCCACACTAGATACAGTCACACTACCATATGGAGCAGCAGCAGAACCCTTTTCATAAAGATTCATAGTAGTATCTCCTGCTGCCATGTGAGGATAGACAGGCCAACTAGATAGCCCAAATCCACTATTATAAAATATTGCATCACCACTTATAAATCTATTGTTAGTCTCACTTACTATGGCATATGGCAGTCCCCCAATAGTACATGTGCCACCAGTGCTTCCTGAAGTAGTTGCATTATTCATAGAAAAGAATAACTTTACTAACCTACCAACTTTAATATATCTAAAATAAGATTGTGTAGTATCAGTTAATGTGATAACATTAGAAGCACTTTTAATTACTGGTGTCCAGTTACCAAACTCATAATCATCTAAAGTATTTGCTGTATTTGCACCACCGCCAAATGTGACACCACCACTGGAGGGAAATCTAATTGTTTCAGGATAAGAGGAAGCACTATTCCTCTGCTTCATAAAGAATGCACCTGTATTATCACCTGTTCTTGTATATCCTAACCAACCAGATGATGTAGCACCATATGCAATTGAATATTCAATGGCAGCATAGTTATTAACACCAGTTCCATCACCGCCATTCTTGTTACGAAGTTTAATTAATGATTGACCAGTCGGAGTGTTATTTGTTTCAGTTGAATATCCAGCATTGCTATCTGTAAATACTGTGAGTTTTTTATCAGGAGCATTAGTGTTGATACCAACTGAACCACCACCAGTTATACGAAATTTTTCAGTTTCTATACCACCTACATCAGTAGATACTATAAATGGAGCAGCATTTACATTTGATGTTGCTGTATATAAATTTAGTTGACCGTCGTTGATATCAATGCCTGTATTTTGTGCAATTATTACGTTTGAACCACTACTATCTCCTAGTTGAAAAGCACCAGCAGGACTCTCAGTTCCAATTCCAAGTGAACCACTAGGAATACGAATGCCATTTCTAGCAGTAACAACACCAACAGAGTCAATGTTAGTTACATCTTCATAAGTTAAAACGCCAGCAATTGAGACATTCCCAGAGAATGTGCCAGTTGTGGCAGTCAATGCACCACCAACTTGAATGCCACCAGCAGCATTCACCTCAATGGATGGACTGGTGGCATCAAGATGCTCAATATTATTGGTTTTAAGAGTGCTCATCTTGATATAACTTTTTAGTTATTTATCACTCTGCTTCTGGTTTGTTTGCAATCAGATGTGCTTTGTAAGCATCTTTGATTGCTTGAGTCCATGCAGCATTACAAATTGCTTGTACATCAGCATCTTCTCCACTGATATCTGTGTCAACAAAGTTGTCACTAGCATCAATTGAACCACATGAGAGTGCATGTCTATGGAAAGAACGTGCAACTTCTACACCATCCTTCTCAATAACTTCTGCTCTACGTACTTGTACAGCTTTGTATGTTCCAACGACTTCAATCTTGTCGTTTTCAAATCTTTCAGTAAGTGCCATTAGGAAAATCCTCCGAATTAAACAGGTTTAGGCACAAGTATTTATTATGCAGTAAAGTAAGTTACGGTGAAGATGAGGTTTCCTCCATTAGTATTTCCACCTACTTGAGCACCATTTACTTCAGTCCAAGATGCACCATCAGTGCCAGCAGTAAAGTAGAAATAAATTAAATTCGACCAAAGATATGCAGTTATAGAAGTTACAGTAGTTATATTTAAGTTATTAAACATCACACTGCCTACTGCACTCATCCCACTGCCGGTCTGGCCAGAAGTCGTTCCTGTTGTATCAAGGTTGAAAGGTAAACTTTGCAACCTAAAATTACCAGTATCTCCTCCTTCAAATACTAATTCACAACATATAGTTACTTTTCGTCCAACTTTTGTATATCTTCCTCTAGTTACAGTTAGTATTGAACCAGGAGCACTGCCGCTATTAATTGTTGGAGTCCAAAATCCTTCTTCATAATCATCAAGCAACTCATTAGTCATTCCAGCGGCGTTGGCAGTAGCAGAGAAGTCAATACCAGTTCCTGCTGTCTCAAATATTAGATTACCATCATGGATCTCAACATTATGACTGGCCTTGATGGTCATGGCCTGAGTTGGCATTACAGCAGAACCTTGACCTCCCAACAACTTAGCAGTACTGAATACTAATTTACCAGGAACATTATTAGTACTTACAGTGTTATCAACACGAGCACTTATATTTGCACATTCAATAGCGTTTGTTCCATCTGCTCCATATAAACGTATCTGACCAATAGAATCACTATCAACTACAGCACCTTGTCCATTTATATCCGAACCTCTTACTTTTTGTAGAATAAGTGCTGGATTTGAACCAGCAGTAGATCCGCTAGCTCTCTTCCAAACAGTTGAGGAACCCTGATAACTATCATCTGCCAACTGAAGCTTAGATGCATATCCATCAGGAGCCACATCTTGATCATGGTTAATAAGTAATTGACCAGCAGAAGTTATACGAAGTGCTTCCGAATCAGTGTTTGTACTAAACTTTAGATAATCATCATCAAAATCATAAAAAATAACACCATTCTGTGTTCCACCACTATCTTTAAATAAAATACCAGCATTTCCACTTGCTGAACTAGATTGCATCGTAAGGTAAGAATCCGTTGCTAACAGATGCAGTTTTGTTGATGGATTATCAGTTCCGATACCAACCAGACCAGCAGAAGTCTCAATCATTGAAGAATGAGTTAGAGTGCCAGCAGTTCCACTATTCTTATAGAACTGATTAGCAGCACCATTAGTACCAGGCAGTGTAATAGTATTATTACCCGCAGCATTTGGTGCATTAATATCAATAGCACCTGATGTTTGACCTCTTAAACTCAGACCCATGGTTTTATACTTTTTAGTTATTTATCAGGCAGTGGTTGATGACACTAATTTGTGTTGTGAATCAATTCTAGAATTCTGTAAAATAATTTCATAAGAGAATCTAACTCCATCATCACCAGTTGGATTTGTTATGTCAATACTGTATCCAAAACCACCTGAATTGTTAAATGCGTAGTTGGAAGTTGAATATGTATATGCAAATGGTGTAGTTACTGTTGCATTATCAGATGAGGTGCCAGAACTATTGGTAAATACTCTACTTACAAACTGTGCTGCTACATGATTATTTGCAGTGTCAGATGATGCATAAGAACCAACAGCATTGATTGTAATCATACAACATTTTCTGTTAGTTCCAGTAAATGCAAATCTTGTTAGTTGACCAGCATTCAAAGTATCAATTACATAGTATTTTTGGATAAGACCACCACCAACATTCTCATAGTTATAAACAACATTATTACTGGCAGTTGTATCACCTAACTGCAAGGTAGAACCAGTTGCAACATTAACACCACCACCATTGGAAATTTCAAGAGCTTTAACATTAGTTCCACCCATGAATTCATGATATGAACCCTTATAAAGTATTCCCTGCAAATTGCCATTATCTCTATCATATGATTGAATTTGAGAATAAGTGCTTGCTGCTTTGAATATTTCAAGTCCAGCACCACTAGTTGGTGTATTGTTACCAGTAACATGTACTCCACTAATTGATGTAACACCAGTAGTATTGTTGATCATCAATCTCTGTGATCCACCAACCACTAAGTCAACACGACCACCCATAGGGAAATTGATGCCAGTATCAACATCTGGTCCACTAATAGTAGGAGCAGCATTTGTACCATAAGCAAATGTTGCTGATGAACCACTCAGGTCACCAGTAACAGACAGAACACCACCAACTGATGCAGTGCCAGAGAATGTAGCAGCAGCACCAGCATTTACAGTCAGACCATAAGGGAATGCAGGTGAACTTAGACCATTCTTATCAGCAATATTGTCTACTCTAATTCTACCACTACCATTCTGAAGAATACCAGGTTGATCAGATAAGGTTGAAATTCCTAAAATATCTACAATTAAATCATCATCATCTGAGACAATCAGGTCTGCCTCACCTTCCATTACAATATTTGAATACTGTGTATATGCCACCTTTGCAGATGCAGGTGGATTTACAGTAATAGTAGAACCAATTGATAGGTTCTGGTCAGTGTAGTAGATTTTATTTAATGGACTACTTAAGTCTATACTAAGAGCAGTGCCAAGACCACCAGGAGTGCCAGTAAGTTCTGAACCATCGCCAAACAGTTTGATGGCGGTCATTACACCAACTTGGATATTGACAGGATTTTGTTCCTGTACAATAGCAGAACCAAAACCAGCTAGTTTACGAGCTCTTGACATCTTATCTACTTTTTAGTTATTTATCAGTGGATTTAACTACTTACGACTCTAGATCAATAATCTCTATGAGATCACCTTTTACTGCTACACCATCAACACAAGTGTAGTGATAATTATGATCCCAAGTTTCGTCTTCTGGAAGAACCCCCTCAACATATTCATCTGTTGCTAAATTGGAAGGAAGCATTGACCCACTATAGATCCAACTTCCGTCGCTTACTTTAAAAATGTGCATAATAGTTTTAGAAATTATTGTTGAATTTTAATTGGAAAAAACCGTATCCAGGAGCGTTTAAAGTTCCAGCAGTTTTTGTAATTCTAACTGTGGTGCTATTTGGTTTTGAAAAAGTCCAAGAACCTGACTGAGAATGAAATTGCTCAATCCCATTGCCCATCGAGTTGACGTTTGTTCCACGAGCACTAAACCATACAGTTCTATGAGCACCATATGCTGTAGTATAATAATGGTTAAAACCTGCTACAAGGTAAAAACTGTTACCATAAGAACCCTCATCAGGAACAGTAAAGTCCCAATTATATGTCTGATTGCCAGTTATAAGGAATGATTGGTAGATATCTTTTACACCATTCCTCTCAACATGACCATCGGATCCAATTCGCATCCGTTCGGTTCCACCTGTAGTGGTAGTATTTGCTGCAGTATAGAAAGCAATATCAGTAGCAGCATTTACAAGACTGGAACCACCACCCAAATAAAGGAGATTTTGAGAGGTAAGATTAAATATCGTAGCAACAGAAACAGGTTCCTCAGCATTAGTCTTATGTGCAGAGACGATTCTTCCTTCCTTATTTCCAGTATCTGTTCTTTGATTTTGATTACTACCACCACCAGTATTTCCACCAATTACAATACTATACAGACCAGAACAAGCGTCAATACCACCAGCACTTGTGAGCGGAACAGATGCTGCTCCCGCAGTTAGAATTTTACCATCAGAAGTTATACGAAATCTTTCTGTTGGTTCAGTGTCAGTAGTTACATTTCTAGTTCCAAATAATAAATCTCCCTTTTCAGAACTACCAGCATCAGTAGTCTTATAAGCAATATAAGCAGGTTGATGAGAATTAGTATTATTTGTATACCCAAAAGTAATTGGATATACACCATTTAATTCAGACTCGTTATTTCCTATTGCAAGATAACTACCTGCCTTGCTTACAGAAGTTGGAATAGGATCAGGTCCACAAATGCTTAATCTAGATGTTCCAAAATGTGCAGAGTTTTGATTACCATCTCGTTTTCCTATATGAATAGTATTATCAGAGTCAATACGAAGTTTTTCTGTATTATTTGTTCTGAATACAATTGGATGATTTGTTACTGTTCTAATGAACGCTGCATTAGAAATATCTGATGTGAATGCACCAAATTTAACATTTCCATCTGCATCTTGTAAATGAATAGCAGCACCCTCAGTGGCACCACCGATCACTAACTCTCTGAATCCAGAATCATCTAATATAGTTGCATCGGTAACTCCCAACCCAACATCACCAGCAGAAGTTATACGAAGTCTCTCTGCATTATTAGTACCCAGTGTCAATACATTATCAGATGGAGAATATATGCTAGCGCCAGTACCTACATTAAAACCAAGAGTAGCTCCACTACCTACAACAATTCCTTTTGGAAAATTAGGAGCCCCATCGTCAAAATGATTGACTATATCATTGACTTGAATCTTAGACATTTCAATACTTTTTAGTTATTTATCAGTTCTTGGAGAAAGTGCTATTAGGATTATTCTCCGAATTAAACAGGTTTAGGCGTGAAATATTTAGTCGTTGTGGGATTAGGCAGTTATGTAAGTTAATGTCCAACGAATGCTGGCACTGGCGTTGAGGATATCTTCATACTTCAGAGAGTCGTAATTAAGATCATTCTGAACGCTTTGTTGATAAACACGTAGACTGGCATCGGATGTTGCTAGGTAACCAATTGGTGCCGTTAGTGCGGTACTTCCGTTTTCGTTGTTCATATAACGGATCATGACTGGTGCAACCGCTGCATCAGAAGCTTGCGCGGCAAAAGGAAGACCAGTAACCTCAACTGTATCTCCAGAAGTCGTATTACTAAAACCAGTGCAATAGGCAGTAATAGTGCATAGTTTTCCGACTTTAATGTAAGCGCCAACTGAGGCGTTGGAAATTGTTCCCTGCTTTGTGCCAGGAGTCCAAGTTCCCTCTTCATAATCATCTAGAAGTTCAGAAGTCATTGTCCCTGAACCATTACCAGTGGCAGAGAAGTCAATACCATATCCATTATCAACTTTAATATTACCCGCAGCTACATGTAGTTTTGCACCTGGTTCTTGAGTTCCCAAGCCCATACTACCACCAACACCAGTTAGTGTTAGAACATCGCCTAATCCACCAGAGGTATCATCATAAATTACAAAGTTTCCTGGTCCAGCAGCAGCTGCACCACCAGTTACATCATCAGAACTTATGATAGACCATTGTTTACCATTTCCTCCAGTTCCTTCGATTTGGATCATTGCATTTGATCCCTGAACTGATAATGTCCTTTCTGGATTATCAGTTCCTATGCCAACATTACCACCAGTTACATGGAATCCATTAGTAGCAGTCGTCACACCAGAAAGCACTGGACCAGAAGTGCCAGTCCTATTAGTAATAGTGCTTACATTAATCTTAGACATTTCTACTTCTTTTTAGGTATTTATAGGTCGCCCAGTTGATATAAAT
>WLWG01003554.1_pt1 | contig 10432 bp, 6 predicted proteins | sample 6712871 | NCBI WGS metagenome assembly WLWG01 (sample SAMN12718693, study PRJNA515312) | sponge metagenome | isolation source: marine sponge | host: Mycale hentscheli | place: New Zealand: South Island, Marlborough, Capsize Point | collected 2003-05-01 | reverse complement strand
GATGTAAAAACTACAAGCAATCGTGGTTTTACTCCGGAAGAAGTAGCTGAACGCTGTGCAGAAAAAATTATATCTATTTCTGATACGGCAAATCCTGTAATACGGGACCAAGCAAGAGCTTTTAAGAAACATTTAATTAAAGTCCTATCTTTTTACATGAGAGAAGCTATTAAAAGTGATAGAACCACTATTTATAACGCTTTGTCTGATGCAGGACATCAAGATTTAGCTGAATTAACAAGGAGAATTTAACATGGCTTTTTCAGGTAACTTCATGTGTACTTCCTTTAAAAAGGAATTGATGTTTGGAGCACATGACTTCGCAAACGGAGCAGACACGTTCAAGATGGCACTTTACACGTCTTCTGCTACTTTAAATGCGTCTACAACAGCGTATACCACAAGTAATGAAACGAGTGGAACGGGGTACACGGCAGCGGGTCAAAATTTAACTAACGTTGATCCAACGACCAGTGGCACAACAGCTTTTACCGATTTCACAGACGAAACATGGAGTTCTTCTAGTATTACAGCTAGAGGCGCTTTAATTTATAATAGTACCCCCAACACAACTTCAATTTCTTTAACTAATCCAGCGGTTATTGTTCTTGATTTTGGTTCGGATAAAACTTCTACTACAGGAGATTTTACTGTAGTTTTTCCAACAGCCGATGCAAGTAATGCCATAATAAGGATTGCGTAATGGCTAACGCTGTTGTCTCTTTCATTGGCTGGAACAATTCAGCTACTGCTTGGGGCAGCGCAGGTTGGGGTCAAAATGCAGCACTACCCGGCTCCACCGCATCAGTAGGTTCCGTAACCGTTTCAGCTAACGCTGGCGCGAATGTTACCGGTCTTCAAGCACAAAGTGCTTTAGGTTCCGTAACGGTAGTAGCGGAAGCAAATGTACCAACCACGGGGTTAGCGGCCACTTCAACGGTTGGAGCAGTAACAGTTAATGCCGCGTCTGTAGTCACTGCAACAGGACTTTCCGCCACGTCTGTTGTAGGTTCAGTTACAGCGGGGGGCGGTACAGAAATAACTGTTACCGGATTATCCGCTACTGCCTCTGTGGGGAACGTCTTGGTTTGGGGAAATATTGTACCAAACCAAAATCCAAGTTATAGTACGGTACAACCGTCTCAATCCCCTAATTGGGAAAAAATAGCCGCATAAGGTGTAAAAATGCCCAGTACATATACTACTAATAACGGTATTGAACTTATAGCCACCGGGGAACAATCAGGAACCTGGGGCGATACCACAAATACCAATTTAAGTCTTTTAGACACGTCTTTAGATGGACAAGTATCCATTACATTAGCCGCTACCGGATCTTCGGGATCGCCTAATCTTTTACCTATTAATAACGGAGCCACCTCTAATGGTAGAAACCGTCTAGTTATTTTTGCTGATGGAGGGGACTTAGGCGGCACCGCTTTTGTTCAACTTACTCCTAACGATGCTGAAAAAATTATTTACATAAGAAATAATTTATCGGGAAGCAGAAGCATTTTAGTTTTTCAAGGAACGTATAATGCGTCAAACGATTACGAGGTCCCTGCCGGAACCACTGCAGTGGTTTATTTCGATGGCGGTGGCACTGGTGCTGTTGCCGCTAATGTGTTTAACAATGCTTATTTTGATAGCCTTCGTCTCGGTTCTGTCTCAGTTACAGCGGTTCTTGATGAAGATAATATGTCTTCCAATAGCGCTACTGCGTTGGCTACGCAACAATCTATTAAAGCGTATGTAGATACTCAAGTTACTGGAGAAGATTTAGATTTTGCAGGAGACAGCGGAACAGGCGCGGTAGATTTAGATAGTCAGACATTTACCGTTGCTGGGACAGCTAACGAAATAGAAACAGCCGCTAGTGGCCAAACATTGACCGTAGGTTTACCTAATGCGGTGACTATTGCAACGTTAACACTAACAAATGATTTAGCCGTGTCTCACGGTGGTACAGGATCTTCTAATGCATCGGATGCTCGAACAGCATTAGGGTTAGCAATTGGTTCTGATGTAGAGGCATTTGACGCGGATATACTGAAAGCTGACACTGCTGATACGCTAACAGCACCATTCCGAGGCACGATAACCACAGACAATGATTTATCGTTTGATCAAAACGTAACCAACAACTTTCAATGCACACCTTCGGGTGCAGGGACATTAACCTTTACAAATCACACCGCAGGGCAGAGTGGGTTTATACTTTTGATTAACTCTGGCGGTCACGCTATCTCTGCTCACGCTAACACTAAAATCAACGCCACAGACCTAACAGCAATATCTGTTGCAGGCACTTACACGTTAAGTTATTTTGATAACGGCACTAATGCCTATGTATCTGTGAGCAGGAGTTTTGGATGAGTTTGCTTCAAGCAGGTTTTGGTTCATCTGGTGATGACTATGAGATCACAGATAGTCTGAGGCTTCGTGATTCAGCGTCTGCTAGTTTGACGAGAACACCCTCTACTGCACCAACAAATGCAAAAAAGTTTACTTTATCTGTATGGGTAAAGTTAGGTATCGTTAATAATTACGGATACATATATAACGTTGAGCCTAGTAATTACACTCGACTTTATACCTATACAGATGGAAAAATATATTTTGATTTGAGAATATCAAATACGAATTACACCATTACACCTACAAGAGTATTCCGTGATCCCTCTGCTTGGTATCATATTGTTTGGGCGGTTGATACTACACAAGCTACTGCGTCAGATAGAGTTAGTATTTACATTAACGGAGTTAAAGAAACGTCTTTTAGTTCGGCTAATTATCCTGCTCAAAACGGTGACACCTTAACTTTTAGTACCAATCAAAATAACATCGGGCAATACAATACAAACGCACATCATTTTGATGGTTATTTAACTGAATTTAATGGTATTGACGGTCAAGCATTAACTGCTGATGACTTTGGTGAGTACGATGCCAACGGTACTTGGAAGGCTAAAGAGTACACAGGCACATACGGCACTAATGGTTTCTATTTACCGATGAAGCCTACGACACAGGCTGAGTTACAGAACACAGTTTTATTTACTGGAACTGGCGATACAGCTTTAGAAATTAATAACGTAGGATATGAGCCAGATTTTATTTGGTTCAAGTCAAGAAGTAACGCACAAAACCATTACTTAGTTGATAGCGTTAGGGGCGGAGATTCTTTTCTTTACTCAAATGCTACAACTGCAGAAAATACAAGTAAAACATGGGTAAGTGACTTTACTCCTAACGGATTTATAGCAACCAATCAACTTCTTAGTACTAATTATGACTACGTTGGATGGACATGGGACGCTGGAGATAACCAACCTAGCACAGGTCACAGCAGTATTCATTATTCAGGTAATGGCGCAGAGTTAAAAGTAGGTGGCTTTGGATTCAACCCTGACTTAGTTTGGATTAAACGAAGAAACGCTGCCAACAATAATCAATTGTTTGATTCTGTCCGAGGATCACAAGTTTTGGTAACTAACGAAACTGGAGCAGAGTCTGACTACTCAGCATATTTTAAATTTACAGAAAGCGGTGATGGTTTTGATCTTCCGGCTGCTTCTGTAAACATGAATGCGTCTGGTGGAACTTATGTCGCATGGGGCTGGGATGCTGGTGACGGTGATCCAGCTTTAAATGAAGTTGGGACAAGTGATTCTACAGTTAAAGCAAGCGATACCACTGGTTTTAGTATTGTTAGTTACACCGGTACAGGTGCTAATGCTACTGTTGGTCACGGATTAAGTACTGCTCCTTCAGTAATAATTGTTAAAGAGCGGACTAGTACGTCTGGATGGTTTGTATACACTAGTATGACAGGCGCAGGACAATATTTAAATTTACATAGCTCAAACGCAGCAAGCTCAAGCACAACTACTTGGAATAATACTGCTCCAACTTCATCTGTATTTTCTGTTGGTACTAGTGGTGGGACTAATCAAAGCTCGCAAGACTACATAGCCTACTGTTTTTCAGAAGTCTCAGGTGTATCTAAGTTTGGTACTTATCCAGGAAACGGTTCTTCTAATGGGCCAACAGTAACAGGTTTAGGTTTCCGTCCAGGTTTTGTACTGGTAAAAGCTACATCAACAGGTCAAGGGTGGACAATCTGGGACTCAACTAGAAGCCCGTTCAACACAATTACTGAAAGTTTATCGCCTAACGCTAACTCTGCTGAGTCTAATTTTTACACTGTAGATTTTAATGATGACGGTTTTCAACTTAAATCTTCTTTTAGTGTTACGAATCAAAGCGGACAAACCTATATGTACATAGCGTTCAAGGGCAGCTACTCAGACCACGTTAGCCCACTGAATGACACAGGCACGATAGACAGCCGAGTCAAAGCAAATCCTGATAAAGGTTTTAGTGTTGTTAGTTACACAGGTGATGGGAGTGCGTCTGGTACGGTAGGTCATGGTCTTAGTGCAGCACCAGATTTTATAATTACAAAAACAAGATCAATAGTAAACGCATGGAATTGTTACCACGCATCTACTGGCGCAGGTAATAGGCTTTTCCTTAGTGGCACTAATGCTGCTACGGCTAGTTCAACTGTTTGGAATAATACTTCTCCAACCTCTACTGTTTTCTCTGTCGGTGACGCAAATACAAATGGTAGTGGAACTACAATGATAGCCTACTGTTTCTCCGAGGTAGCAGGTTACAGCAAGATTGATAGTTACACAGGCACAGGTGTTGCGGGTTTGTCAGTGACTACTGGTTTTCGACCAGCATTTGTTATGACAAAAAGAACTGACTCTACTAGCAACTGGAACATTTCAGACAGCCGTAGGAGTCCAACAGGCACGGCTAATACAACAGCGTTACGAGCAAATACCACAGATACAGAAAATACTGTAGGAACGGCTTACGTTAAATTTACTGATACAGGTTTTGAAATTACTGGCACAAGCACAGAAACAAACGCAAGCGGTGGCACTTACATCTACATGGCGTTTGCAGATACTGCTGATGCTGTATTTAACTTCGATGCGTCTGGTAACAAGAACAACTGGCTGCCTAACAACATCAACAGTAACGCTGAGTCTGAGACAACCTATGACTTAATGAAGGACACACCAAGTCTGGTTGATGAGAACGCTGCTAACTTTGCTACGTTGAATCCTTTAAACGATCCAAGAACTTATGTAACTTATAGTGATGCAAATTTAACTGTAACTAATACAACTTCTAACGCTCATTCTCCTTTTATCTCCACAATAGGTATGGCTCCTAATTCTGGTAAATACTATTGGGAATCTATTGGAGTTGGTAATTCCAATACTAGAAATGCAACCGGTATAGGCACTGCTGAGTCAATGCCTCTCACGACATTGCCTGTAGGTTTTATATCAGGTCAAGCAGGGTTTTATATTGGTTCAGGCACTGCGGTTTATTTTTATGATGAGTCAGGAACTAGTTCATTTAATGTTGCTTGGGCTGCAGGAAATGTGTTTATGCACTGTTACGATGCAAACACTGGAAAATTCTGGATAGGTCAGAACGGTGTTTGGTATAACTCATCTGGTGGAACAACAGGCGATCCTGCGACAGGAGCTAATCCAACGGCAACATTTACAAACTCAAATACATATTTCCCTCTTGGTACTGTTTATAACAATAGTGGAAGTTATTTGTATTACAACTTCGGTCAACGCCCATTTGCTTACACACCACCAACAGGATATTCCGAATGGGGTTCATCAACTGTATCAGTAAGTGGAGGTTCTGTTAATTCAGCAGTAGCAGCACAACCAATAGATTTCCAACCTGATTTGGTGTGGATAAAGGGTAGAAGCTATTCAGATAGCCACGGTTTAGTTGATTCTGTTAGAGGAGCAAATAAAATTTTATTTTCAAATAATACAAGTCAACAGGGAAGTTATAGTAATACATTAACATCATTTGATAGTAATGGATTTACTTTGGGTGCTGATGCTACTCAAATATTAAATAAAAATACTGAAACCTACGTTGCTTGGTGTTGGAAGGCAGGAGGTGCTGCGGTATCAAACACAGATGGAAGTATAACCTCAACAGTTTCAGCTAATCAAGATGCAGGGTTTAGTGTTGTTAAATTTGATGGGGCAAGCGGAGCAAATACCGTTGGACACGGATTATCGCAAGCACCTGACCTTTTTATTATGAAGTCTGTAAACGTAGGCGGAAGTTGGGGAGTATATGTAAAAGATTTAGGAGCAAATAAATATTTAACATTAAATGACAGTGCTGCTGTTGCTACAAGTACGGGGGTTTGGAATAATACACATCCAACTTCTACATTATTACATTGGCAGGGTGGTTTAATTGCAGCAGGTGGAACTGGACAGTATAATAACATCGCCTACTGCTTCCACAGCGTAGATGGGTATCAGCGTATTGGTACTTATACAGGGGCTGCCACACCTAATAGAATATACACAACAGATGACGGAACGTCAAGCGGAACAGGCGGATTCAAACCAAGATTTCTACTTATAAAAGCGGATAGAACAAATAATTCTTGGGTTATTTTAGATGCAGAAAGAGATGGCAATACTGAAAACGGAAATGCTTTATTTGCGAATTTAAGTATAGCTGAATGGGGTGCAAGTAATACTACTATTGATATTGATTTTGTTGATGATGGGTTTATATTACAGAACAATTATGAATCTGTTAATTATACAACAGCAACAACAGAATATATTTATTTAGCAATAGCATAATAATAATTAATAACAGATTAAAAAATAAAAAATGGCATTAACTAAAGTAACCGCAGCAGTATTAAACGATGACGCTGTATCATACGACAAGCTTGGAGCTGAATTTACAACCGCAGCAGCCTTATCTGCAAGCGACGTTGACTTTAGTTCCGCACAAGTATTTACAAAAACATTAACAGCAGATACAACTTTGACATTTTCAAATGTATCAACAGGTATGGTAAAGGATCTTGTACTAACAGGAAGTTATGTGCTAACCTTGCCTTCATCTGTAAAGGTTATCTCTGGAACATATGACGGAACAGTCAGTAATCTTATTCAGATAGCATCGACAAACGGGGCTACAGAACAATGGGCAACAATTAGTAAGCAAGCAGTATAATCATGGGGAAGAAAGCAATAAATAAAAACGGAACTATAAAGGTGTACGAGGGTGTACCTAAAGTGTTATATGGGTCTAACGGGACACATTTGAATGCTCAAGCAATGAGTGATGCTGCACTTAGAGCAGCGGGGTTGTTTGACGTAGTATTACCAGAAGGATATAATTCAGCTATTCACAATCTCAGTGATATATTCTTTGAATCAGCAAATACTGTTTTCACGTATACTAAAAGTGATAAAACGTGGGATGCTACCCTTGATGAAATGAAGGCAAGTAAAATAGCCAATTTAAAAGCCTCTGCTCACTCTAAATTAGCTCAGACTGATTGGTACATACTAAGAGCCTTAAACGGTGGTACAGCAGTTCCAGAATCCGTTACAACAGATAGAGCAGCAATATTATCTGCTGTAGAAACAAAAGAAAATGAAATCAACGCTTTGACAGAAAAAAGCGCTGTAGTTGTGTATAGCATAAACTTAGATTAATGCTTGGTAAAAAATTAATAAACGCGGGACCCGTAGCAACTGGAGGAGGTGCAAACACATTTGCTTCAGAAAATTTCAATACTGTTCTATATACAGGAAACGGAGGTACACAGCGTATAGGTGGGTATATAAATAGAGGTGCTGTATTTAACGGGAGTAGTAGTAAGATTGATATTACAGGATTTAATATAACAGGAAATAGAAGTGTTTCTTTTTGGGTTAGCACATCAGACGATTCCACAACAACGACAGGTACTGTTATTTCCACAGCAAATGATGGAGAAGAAACAAATGAAGGTATCTGTGTTAGACACACTACTGCGGGGAAATTTATTTTAAGTGTTACAGGTGCTAATCCAGAAATAGGCAATACAAGTTCTGTTTTTCAACATATGGTTATTACTGATGATGCTACTAATTACAGAGTGTATTTAGATGGAAGTTTGGTTTTAACACAATCGGTACAATCAGGGAGAGAACAATTATCTAAAATAAGGCTTGGAAACAGATTTAACTTTGACCAAGATTTTAAGGGGAAACTTGACCAAGTAAGAATATTTAACAAAGCACTATCCTCTTCAGAAGTAACTACTCTATATGGAGAAACACACGCCTCTACTACGATAGCTACTACGGACATATTTAATGATAATTCAGGTGTTGCTTTATACCAACTAGATGGTAATGCAAATGATACAGGAGGAGTTAGTGGTAAGTTTGGAAGTGGTGCTATATTTAATGGGAGTAGTAGTCAGATTGACCTGAATTATTCGTCTTTAGGGATGGGTGTTAATGATTTTTCTTATTCCTTTTGGTTTAAATTGAATTCAACAAGTGGACTTCAAACGTTTTTCCAAGTTTTAAGTGGACACATAAATTATGGTATAAACATTAATGATAACTTTAACTTGCAGTCAAAACCAACTAATGCAGGTGGCGGAGCGGAATATATAGGTTCTAATGTTACTTTAGATACCGATTGGCATCACGTTGCTTATGTAAAATCTTCTACAAATGGTCATACATTGTATTATGATGGAACAAGCGTTGCTTCTGATTCTTCTTTTACTGGAAACGTACAAGCAACAACTACTAATAAAACAACATTAGGTAGTGCTACAAATGATATTGGTTATCTCAATGGGCTTTTAGATGAAGTCAGATTTTATAACGATGAACTAACCTCAACCGAAGTAGGGTACTTATACAACAACACTACAGCATCTATTCCTACAGATAACCTAGAGGCATACTACAAATTAGATGGTGATGCAAGAGACGAACAACAATTATACGATGGTACTGCATCAAACGTAACCTACGCTTATGATGGTACTGCTACTAACGTAACTTATCAAGAGGCTACGAAGTTTACTCCTGATTTGGTTTGGATAAGAAATCGGGATGAAATTAGCAGACACGTTTTAACTGATTCGGTTAGGGGCGTGACTAACGGTTTAGGTAGTGACGACACCTATGCAGAATTTACAGACGCTCAAGATTTACAAAGTTTTGACAGTAATGGATTTACGGTTGGCAGTAAAACTAGAGTAAACGGTAATAATGACAAAATAGTTGCTTGGTGCTTTAACGCAGGAGATGGAGCAGCAGCATCAAACACCGATGGGGATATTACAACAACTGTAAAGGCTAATACGGAAGCAGGGTTTAGCATTGCGACTTGGACTGGAACAGGTTCTATAAATCAGTCTTGGGGTCACGGTCTTGACAGTGCTCCTGAAATGGTTATTTTCAAAAAAAGAAATGCAGCTACAAACTGGTACGTTTGGGTTAAGGAAAGTGGTGGAACTTTAAAAAGATTTGAAGGGTTAAACACTACAAATGCAGCAGTCACTTCGGGGCTTGTAACAACTCTTGGTGATTCTACTGTTACACATAGTAATTATTCAAGTGACTTTAACAACTCATCCAATACTTACATCGCCTACTGCTTCCACAGCGTAGACGGCTACTCTAAAGTCGGTTCCTACACAGGGGGAACTGCAAACCAAGTTATAGAAACAGACTTTCAACCTGCTTGGATATTAATTAAAGGAATAGACTCCGCAACTGCAGACCACTGGGTTATATATGACAGTAAAAGGTCTCCAACAAATCCAATGGATGAGTTACTATTACCTAATTTAAGTGATGCAGAAAATGTAAACAATACAAACCATCAAATAAACTTTTTGAGTAATGGGTTTCAATTAATCACTACCTCAACACAAACAAATGCGAGTGGAGGTGATTACATCTACCTTGCAATAGCAGCAGACCCTGACACTACAACTCCTACAGTAGAAGATAGCTTTGACGTTGTTACTTATACAGGGAACAGTTCTACACAAAGCGTTGAAGTGGATTTCAAACCTGACCTAATTTGGGTAAAGTCAAGGACTGGTGCTTTTAATAATATGCTAACCGATTCTATAAATGGTGGAGGAAACTTTTTAATTTCAAATACAAATGCTGTACTTGACTCTAATAGTTCTGCGCCTACCATTGATGCAAATGGATTTACTTTAGGGGGGTTAAATAATAATTGGAATAACTCAAGTTATGATTATGTAGCTTGGTGTTGGAAAGCAGGAGACCACGATGACAACCTACCACAGATTAATACAGAAGGAACTATAGATAGTGTTGTATCGGATAATGATGCAGCAGGATTTAGTATAGTGAAGTATACAGGAAATAATACAGCAGGAGCGACTATTGGTCACGGACTAAGCTCTGCCCCTGATATGATTATTGTAAAAAATCTTGATACAACTGATGTTTGGACTGTTTATCATAGTGATTTAGGTTATACTAAATACATAGATTTAAGCAGC
>WLWG01003552.1_pt1 | contig 10433 bp, 12 predicted proteins | sample 6712871 | NCBI WGS metagenome assembly WLWG01 (sample SAMN12718693, study PRJNA515312) | sponge metagenome | isolation source: marine sponge | host: Mycale hentscheli | place: New Zealand: South Island, Marlborough, Capsize Point | collected 2003-05-01 | reverse complement strand
ACATTGATTTCAAAAACTTGTATTCTTCTTCGTTTTTTCTATATACAAACTCTTCAATCTCTCTTAAATCATCTTCTGATAATTGTTTATTTTTTCTTCTTTTTTGACTCATAAATAAAATATATTAGATTTAATTAAAATGTGTATATTAAGTTCTTGGTTTTAACATGGTGTTCATAACTTCGTTTGGGATTCCCATAGTAACTTCAGATTCTCTGTAGTAATCCAACCAATAAGAAATCATTTCATCCAACATTGACTCAAATGTGTATTTAGGTCGCCACATTAATTCCTTTCTTAATTTTTCTGAGTCACCTTTTAAATCATGTAATTCTTCTGGCCTCATATGTTTTTCATCAATTACAACATAATCTCTAAAGTCTAAATCTAATCTATTAAAAGTGTATTCACATAAATCTTTTACGGAATGTGATATCCCAGTTGCACAAACATAATCATCAGCTTTATCCGTCTGTAACATTAACCACATAGCTTCAACATAGTCTTTAGCGTGACCCCAATCTCTAGTCGCATCTAAATTACCTAAATGTAATTTTTCTTGTAAACCTAATTTAATTTTAACTGCTGATTTAACAACTTTATTAGTTACGAAGTTTGTCCCCCTTCTTGGGGATTCGTGATTGAATAATATGCCATTCCATATTTTCATACCATAAGAATTCCTATAGTTCCTACAAATATTATAAGAAAATACTTTAGCACACCCATAAGGTGAAACTGGTGATAATGGGGTAGTTTCTCTTTGATACCCATCCTCATCTATATTATTACCAAACATTTCTGATGAACTTGCTTGGTATATTTTTGAATGTGGTGACACCATTCTAACCGCCTCTAACAAATTAAGTGTTCCTAATCCTGTTACATTTGCGGTATATATTGGTTGGTCAAAGCTAACTCTTACATGTGATTGTGCAGCTAAGTTGTAAATCTCATCGGGTTGTACTTTTTGTAGTACTCTAACTAAAGATGCCATATCAGTTAAATCTGCGTACTCTAAATTTAATTTATCAAAAATATGGTCAATTCTAACCGATTGTGTTTCAGAAACAGAGTTTCTTTTAACGATACCCCAAACCTCATACCCTTTATTTAAAAGTAGTTCAGCTAAATATGAACCATCTTGTCCATTAATCCCAGTTATCAACGCTTTTTTACTCATAATTGTTAATTATATTTACTATTTTATTTATATCTTCTTTTGATAAGTCCTGATGGTTAGGTATATAAAAACCTTGTTTGTCTAATAGTTCACAGTTTTCTAAAATTTCGTCAACCCTACCCAATTTTTTCTGTCTACCTTTCCACATTGGTTTATTTGCCATATTACCCGCAATTAAAGGCCTTACCTCTATTCCTTCATTTTGTAAATCTCTAATTATATCGTTCCTCATTGGGTGTACGATTGGTATTGCGAAACTAGAAACATAGTCGTTTAGCCTTTCCTCTAAAAACAACTGATTAGTTTTTAACTTACTAATGTAATATTTAAAATTTTCTCTCCTTTTTGAAGAGTACTTATCTAATTTATCTATCGCTCTTAAACCAATAAAAGCTTGTAAGTCAGTAGAACGAAGATTCATACCAGGAAGATAAAAATTGTATAACCCATCAAAGTCGGAACAACCGTAATATTCCCTTAATTCTTCTTGAATATCTTTAGGTAAATCCCTATCCCAACCATGACTTCTCATCATCAATAGTTGGTGGTAAAAACCTTCGTCATTAGTGTTTATAAAACCACCCTCAATAGTAGATAAGTGATGTCCGAAATACATCGAATAAAAAGAAGCGAAACCAAAAGAACCTAGGTATTCGTCTTGATGTTTAGAACCCATACTTTCACAAACATCTTCTAACAATATTACACCATATTTATCACACAAATTAACAACCTTTTCCATGTTAGGCACTAAACCTAAAGGAGATACTAAGATAAAAACTGATGGATTTTCTCGTTCAAATATCACTTCTAATGCCTCTAAATCACAAGATAAATCTGTTAAATTACAATCACACATAAAAGTATCATAACCCAATAACATTGGTGAGCTGACATCAGTTGCCCAACTCAAAGCAGGAACAACAATTTTTAAATTTTTTAATCGTTTAGTTTCTTTTAAAGTGGCTAATGTTAATAAAATAGAGGATGAACCAGAATTAACAAAAACGGAGTATTTTGTGCCTATTTTTTTTGCCCATTTTTTTTCTAATTCCCAAGTCAAATCACCCTTTGTTAATCTAGGTATATTATCTTGGGATAACCACTCTATTAAAGCGTTTATATCTTTTTTATCTATTGTATCACTAACTAGCTTAATCATAGTCTAATTTTATCCGTATCATAATTTTCAATAAACCAATCAATAGTTTTGTTTATACCTTCTTCTATTGGTGTAAAATTAAACCACTCTATATCACTTTTAGCCGGTTTTCTTAGTTGACCTAAAGGTTTTGTTACATCGTATTTTATTTTATTTTGTGATATGTTAAATCTGTCAGCTATAATATTAACAATTTCTTTAATTGTATATTCTTTTTCATTTATGGCCATTAAAGGTTTTTCGTTTTTCCATTCATTTATTGCCCATTGAACTATTTTTGACATATCTTCAGAATAAACAAATTGTCTCATTGGGCTACCATCGCCCCAAACATTAAAATCACTACCAGTTAAAGAACATTCATACGCTTTTCTAATTAACGCTGGTACTAAATGTGAGTTTTCTAAATGAAAATTATCTTTAGGCCCATATAGGTTAGTGGGGACAACGGAAATCCAATTCTTTTTAATCACGTTTCTATAAATTTTAGTTTGATACCCTAGGAGTCTTTTTGCATAAGCGTAACCATAATTAGAATTATGTGGAGGACCTAAGTCTAATTTATCAGCTGTCAATGGGTACTCTATTTTATCTGGAAACACACAAGTAGACAAAATAGTTACCAAACTATCTACCCCAAGTTCTAAACAAGATGATAATACATTATTATCTATGTTAATATTGTCTTTAAAGAAGTCTAAATTGTGATTTAAATTAGCCCCAACACCACCAACTCTAGCGGCACAATGTATAACTGTTTTTGGTTTTGTTTTGAAGTTGTTTTCAATAAAAACTTTAAAATTATCTTTTCTTAAATCACAATCAACACTAGAAAATGTGGTAGCCTTTAAATCTCTAACAATGGGTGAACCCAATAATCCATTACCCCCGGTTACTAAATACATATATTTTTAATTTCATTATTTATGTTATCAAAAAAGAACCCATATTTATTATAGGCCAATTCATAGTTTTCTTTTATGGCTTTTAAATTCTTTTTATAAAAAGATGGTGATAAATTATTTAAAACTTGTTTAAGTTCATTTTTATCATTTACTATTATAATACCATCCGTATTAAAATAATCCCCTATATTAGGACAACCCCAATAAACTGGTACAGTATAAGACATAAAACAGTCAACAATCTTTTCTGAAAAATAGTTATTAAATCTAGAATTTTCAATAGTAATATGATACATTGAATCGATAAATAGTTCTTTTTTAGTTGGGATTCTTTTTTTAGGTGCGTGCACTTCATATTTACCATTACCTTTTAGTATGTCACCTATTTGGTGTCTTAATTTATGTCCTGGTAAGTTATTTTTATTAGATTTTATAAAACTTAATTTAAATTTTTTGTCTAAATTAAAATGGTTATAATAATCTTTTCTCATTTGACATGGATTCCCCTCTTTATTGAATAAAACCCAAGAAGAACCAAAAGCGAAATTTTTAGCGTTTTCACATATATTAACAATATTTTCGTCATAAGATAAAATAGTATCAAACTTATGTTTATTTTTTATAATACTTTCATTTATGTTACCTAATAAAGTAGGTGGTTCACACCCATGTATAAACAAAACTTTATCAAAATCACCCCTATTAAATCTATCATTAAAACTATTATTAGTGTCTATTAATACTGCTATATTATAATTTTTTTCTGTGTAAAAATAATTACCTGGTATACCGTTTGGTGAAAATGTTTTAATCATTTATTTTATTTTTTTTAAAAACCCATTAACATTAAAAGTGGCGTTTTTACCAAATAAATCACATAATTCTCTATCTATAACAAAATCATTATTTTTACTTAAAAAACCCTCAATAGCTCTTAATGGACCACCACCATAACCACTATAACCTAATTCATCTAGTATACCATCTTCTACTATAAAATAAGAATTTTTAGGTGTTAGATGATTAAATTTTTCCAAACTTTCTTTTACGTCACTGTATGTATGTGAACCATCATCAATAACTAATATATTATTAAATCCTTTAGTATTTTTTAAATCATAATTTTGATAGCCTCCTAAAAACCTTTTTATGTTTGGGTTATTTTTAACTTTCTCATCGGTTACCATATCAATAATATCCATAGTGTGTAACATACCACCACCATTAAGTTGTTGTAAGTCAGAAAAATATAAAGAACCACCACCAGCATTAGTACCAATCTCTATAATTAAATCTGGTTTTACTTTACTTATAACCATTTGGTATAGTACATAATCGAATGGGCATCTAATGGCTTTAACATCACGATAAGTTACTTTGTGGTGACCATCACAAATAGTGTTTAAATTAAAATTTACCGTATTATCCATCCTACTTTTTCTTAACTTTACATATAATAAAATCTTTATTAACCAAATCCTTTTGTAACGTATGTGTCCGATAATCTTGGTACCACGTTTCCTCTAATTCAAAATAGTCCCCTAGTAATTGTGGTATTTTTTCTTCCGTAATGTAAAAAGTTTTATGCCATTTCATCGATGCCGCACTTTTCACTTGGTTGTAAGGTGTTGAGAACACTAATGTCCCACCATCTTTTAAAGCTTTATGGAAATTACCCATAAGCTTTGGTATATCACTTTCTTCAAAATGTTCTACAGTTTCAAACGAAACTATATAATCAAACTTATCCTCAAATTTAATATCTAATAAATCTGATTTATGAAACATAACTTTATCCTCTTTATTATACCTAACACTAATCTCACCTATTGTCCTATCATCAATATCCACACCATGTACTTCATCACAATTTTCAAATAACATCATACTACCATAACCAGAGCCACAGGCCATATCACCTACAACATAATTGGGTTTTATTAGGGTTTTAGCCATTTCATATCTTTTGTAGTGTGACTTTTGGTAGATATCAAACCTATCGTAGGACATGTTATAATAATTAATATCCATTCTTTCACCGTTATTCTCTAAATTCATATACTTTTTATTTTAAAATTCATAATTAAAGTTTACAAAATCTAATTCATAAACCTTCTTAATTAATAATCTACTTTCATCTAATAATAAAGGTATTAACTCAGTTTTGTTCATTTTACTTTTATTATGTGATTTATCATCAACAGTGAACGGTAAGTTATATTCCTTAATAAAATGTTTTAGGTCTTGGTTCATGGATTCTGTCTTGCCAATAAAGTTTATGTCATTAGGTATAAAATCGGTTTGTGGTATTTTATGGTCATTATCTATTTTAGATAAGAACTTAACCAACCAAGTGTGGAAATTTTGTGGGTTAAATGTGTTTTTACGAGTTAACCAAAAATACTCAGATAGAATTCTAGTGTAGGGGTTTCTTACGAAGGTAAATTTAATTGAGTTCTCATAAAAATTCGGTATAGTGTCTTCTAGGATATCCCATGTGTAATGTTGTGGAGCAAAATTTACACCATCAATGGTTGTTGACCTCCCTTCAGATAATGGTCCATTTATACACCATAGGGAATCTTTATGTTCCATCTTAAATAACTTCTCTATAGTGACACCACCAGTTTTCGGTATGTGTATGAAAGTTAAATTATGTTCTCTACTTATGGGCATGATTTAGGTATTTATTTTTAATATAAGTTATTTCGTCATTTATGTTTTTATTATACATAGAGCTTATTTGGTTTTTATGCATTCTATTACTAACCAACGTGTCACTTAGTATGGTGGGATAACCATATTTTGTGAACAGTTGGTAGTAATATTCACAATCCATTAACATAACTAACTCCTCATCAAAAAAAAGTGTATCTACATTCCTAATAGACAAAACTGAGGGTGAACTAATAGTGTTATTACCATACAATATACCGTCATTCCATGATGGTACCATTTTTCTATTAAAATTTTTACCATCTGTTGTGTGATTGCAACCATTAGCAACCCAATTACAACTACCATCATTAAATGTTTTTTCTATAATTTCTAAAGCTCTATCGTTAACGAATAGGTCGTCTTGGAACATTATTTTTATTATATCACCGTCAGCATACTTTATTGAATTATTGGTATTAGCCGGACCATTACCCCTTTTTTCCTCATTTTTAATATACACAATATCCAATATATTAGAATAGGAATCTATTAAATTTTTAATACCGTCACCCACACTATGGTCAGATATAATAATATTAAAATTAGTAAAAGTTTGTTTTTTTATAGACTCAACTAATTCTGTTAGATATTTTTTACCATAACCGTGTTGTTCCCATGTTGGTATGCAAATAGATATTTTATGCATGTCTAATTTTATTTTATACTATCTAAATGTTATTTATTATATCCATACCAACTAATCTTTTAATACATATAAAGTGTCATACGGTAATCTTTCCATAATCTCATATCCCATCCCAAACAATAATTCGTCCAATGCTTCTAATGATAAGGAATTTTTATATGTCTCATATTCACAAGTCTCACAAAACAAAAGTTTTGGTCTAATAGATTCACCAAACCCCTTTACCGCGTAATATTCAGCCCCCTGTATATCCATATGTACGACATCAATATTACCAATCCCATTGTTTTTACAAAAATTTTCTAATGTCATAGTTTCAACCACTATACCATCGTCATTATATTTTAACCCAGGGTGTGTTTTGTATGTTGGTTCTAATATCGAACCTGAACAAGTCCATTCAGTACCGTTAATTGTTGTGCTATTATAAAACGTTGTCTCACCATTTTTATCTGATATCGCTAAATTATGCACTAAAATACCTTTAGATTTAGCTCTATTACCGTATTTCTCAATATTATAAGGAAAAGCTTCTATAGCATGCACACTACTGTTTGGGAATTTTGTCTTTAACATGATGCTATCATCAAAATTAAAAGCTCCTATATCAAAAATTACTAAATGTTCCTTACTACCAATAACATTAATTATATGGTTAAGATTAAAATGACTCATATTTATATTTTTTTTTATTGTTAAAAGTTATCACACCATGCATATTGAAATAATTACCCACTTTCATTATAACCCCATATTTTTTTTGTTGATGTACACAGTATCACAACCTAAATTAGAACTTACGGTAAAACCATTATTTTTTAGTATATTATCTATTCTTCCATCGTGATAATTATTCTCTACTGTTATTACTTTAATTAGTTTTTCATTAAAGTCAATACCTTTTAAAACGTTGTATTCAGAACCTTCCACATCTAAACTAATAAAGTCTATTACCTTTGGTGTTTCTAATTCCATAAAAGTTTTTGTTACTGTTTTGATAATTTCTTTTTTTCCTAGCTTACCTTCATATTTTATACCCATTTCATTATCAATCCTTTGTAAGTGTTTGGGGTCATAATTTTCTACAAGCCCACTTAACATTTGTGTATACCCACTTAGTGACATAAATTCTGATATACCATTTTTATCAGTTATTGCGATATTTAAAATTTTACAATTTCTATTTTTTTGTAATTTATCACATACATAAGGCGTTGGTTCTACACAAATACCGTCCCAACCAAAGTTTTCAAAAAAATATGTATTACTCCCTGAAATACCATCATGAGCCCCTATATCAACGTAAAAACCATTTTTTTTATTTTTAAAAAAATTATTGTAAACAAATTCGTCTTGCTTAAATTGTCCGTAAAATTTCATTTTTTATATTTTTATAGTATTATTAGGATATAAATCCATTGTATTATGGTTTATGCTTTGCCCAAACCATTTTTTAGGCATTACAACTATTTTATCCGGATTTTCATTTAACCACGAACCCCACCAAGAAAAAGAGGAGTTTGCCGTAATGTTATGGTTACACATAGACATTAACCACATGTCTATATAATCAAAATTATTTTCAATAAAATGTGTTTTTGTATTAAAATTAAAATTTTTTTTACACCACTCTATATCATCAGAAAATATTAAAAAAACGGTGTTTTCGGGCATTTTTTTTATACCCTCTTTAAAATAATTTAAATCACAAGATGGGTGATGATTAGGTAATTTTAAATAATCACCCCTTCTTACATGTATTGAACATGTTTCGTTTTTTAAAATTTCACCATATTTTTCATCAATAAAAGATTTGTTTTTATCGTCAACCCTAAAAAGGTCTAAAATATTTTTTCTATTATGTAAAAAGTATTTTTCTGATTGGTAATATCCGTTTAGTTTTAAATTTTTATGATAAACTACTGACTTAAAATGAAAAAAAGGTTCTCCATAGTTTTTTTCTATTTTTATTTTTTCTTTTGTGAAGTTAATTTTTCTTAGGATATTATTTACATAACTTTTTATATCACCATGAACTCTTACGGTTTTATTTATATCATATAAAATATCGTCATTATAGTCTAAAGCTAAAGAATATGTTGTAGCTATTTGGAACAGGTAGTTCCCCAAACCACCAACTAAATTAGAAGTTATCATAACCAGTTCCATTTTTTTATATAGTTATATAAATTTTCTTTACTCATATTTTTAACTTTATGAAACTCTTGTCCGTTAAATTGGTAAAATGGGTTTTTATCGTTACTGTTGGGCGTTCTATGGTGCGTTAAATGAAATAAATCACCCATAGTTCTACACATCTCATAACCCATTTTCTGTACTCTAACAATTCTTTCCCAATCCTCATGTCCCCATGAAATAAAATTTTCGTTTTCCCACCCTATTTCACGATATCTTTCTTTATGGAAGAAAAAAGCCCCACCAACAGAGTTGGGGTTAAATAGAGTACATTGGCCCAAGGGTATTTCCAATAGTTTATCATTATTAACTAAATCAAAAAATTTTCTAGGTATATCATAAAATTTTCCAACATAAGGAAAACACATTGTACACCCTTCTTCTATTTTTTTCTTAGCGTCTACGTATTGGGTTATCGGAAAAATGACATCAACATCATAATTAACAACTATTTCTGTTTCAGCCATTTTGGTCATGTCATTCAATAATCTTGTTCTATGGAATAATTTTTCATCATTCTCCTCAAAAACATATTTAATTTTTTCTGAAACTGATTTAACAAATTCTTCATTAGATTCTTTATCACTATCTAACACAATAATATTTGTATCAAAGTTTCTTAAAAGGTAACTCATTGATGTCTTGAAATTGTTTCTTCTATCTTCTGAATCAAACCTAACTGGTACTATAAATGTAACATCTTTAAAATCTATCATTAACCTCTGTTTTGATATATTACTTGTAATTGTTGTTGGACTTGTTCTGGTGTTGCCACTGGTGTCTCAGTAGGTGTCATTCCGTGTTTCTTTTTATACCAAGCCGTACCTTTTCTAAAATTTTCATTCCATGTATCTGTATGACCTATAGTACTTTCTTCTATTGAGTTAGGTATGTCTGTCAGATAATCCCAACTTCTATCAATGTCAGCAAAATACCAAAAAGCGGGGTGATACATTTTTTTAATGGTTTGATATGTGTGTTCTACGTGTTCCCACGCATTCTTAAATACTGGGTCAAACCCACCTAAGTCTTCTAATACTGGTCTATAATAATAAGAAAACGCACCAACACAATTAGGGTATAGAGCCACTCTAACATCTTCATTATTTTTATCACCATTACTATATGGGACTACCATTCTTGGGTTTGGCTCACCATCAATATCTTTTCTATCATCTAAAGTTTTAAACCCTTGACTACCCTTTTTATTGGCTGGACCATGTAACGCAAAATTTAAATGTTTAATTCCCGAAATTAGTGAATGCTTAATATACTCCTCAAAAACATTCTCATCTTTAATAAGAATATCATCTTCCATTATGAATATGTGTTCACAATCAGTGTTTTCCATTAAATAATTAATTGCTGTTGTTTTAGCTGCACCAACAGATTTATTTTTTTCGTGTTGGATGATGTGTGCTTGTTCGGGGTAAGATTCTTTAGGGTATGGTGTCCCATCATTAACTATAACAAAGTTTTTAACCCATTTAGGTACTGTAAAAGCACTTTGTTTAATCCTATGTTCAGCATTATATGTTACCATACCGAAAGCAACTGAATCGGGGTTAAATTTTAATTTTTCATCAAAAGTTTTATTACTGGTTAACCTAACTGGTAATTTGT
>WLWG01003551.1_pt1 | contig 10436 bp, 20 predicted proteins | sample 6712871 | NCBI WGS metagenome assembly WLWG01 (sample SAMN12718693, study PRJNA515312) | sponge metagenome | isolation source: marine sponge | host: Mycale hentscheli | place: New Zealand: South Island, Marlborough, Capsize Point | collected 2003-05-01 | reverse complement strand
GTACCATCTGGATATTACGCATTAAACACTAAAAATATTAACACATACGGATAAAAATTATGGCCTATTCAACAATTTCAAAACCTAGCTTACACTTCAACACTAAGCTCTACACAGGAACAGGAAGCTCTCATGCAATTACAGGAGTTGGATTTCAACCTGATTGGGTCTGGATTAAACAAAGAGCAGATGATAGTTATAGCCATGAATTATATGATGCAGTAAGAGGTGTTACAAAATATATAGTTAGTGATACTAATGCTGCAGAGGGTACAAATAGTGGTGGTCTTACTACATTTGGAACTGATGGTTTTACAGTTACAACAAGTAATATTGTTAATAAAAATTCTAAAACTTATGCTGCATGGAACTGGAAAGCAAATGGTGCAGGTTCAGCTAATACAGATGGAAGTCAAAGCTCAACTGTTTCTGTTAATACAACAGCAGGATTTAGTATTGTAAAATTTGTAAATAATCAAAGTTATACAACAAATACTTTTGGACATGGATTAGGTGTTGTTCCTAAAGTTATAATAATGCGTAGTTTAGATTCTGCTTATAACTGGGATGTTTATCATCATAAAGTAGGTAATGACAAAAGGTTAATATTAAATTCTGCTAATGCCGAAGCATCTAGTACTTACATGAATAGTACATCTCCAACTAATCAAGTTTTTACAGTAAAATCAGATGAATTTGACACTAATGATGATTGTATAGCCTACTGCTTTGCAGAAAAAATTGGTTATAGTAAGTTCGGTTCTTATAATGGTAATGGAAATGCTGATGGAACATTTGTTTATACTGGATTTAAACCTAATTGGGTTATGATAAAAGAAACTAATGGCTCTGGTGCTTGGAGAATTTATGATTCACAAAGACCAACATATAATGACAAATATGGTTTAATGGCAGATGTTAATGATGTTGAAGAAACTGGAACTAACAGAAATAAAATAGACCAATTATCAAATGGTTTTAAATTAAGAATGCAATATGATGATACAAATGGTACTAGTGGACAATACGTCTACATGGCATTTGGTCAATCATTAGTAGGTTCAAACAATGTACCATGTACAGCTAGATAATCATGGCTAATTCTTACAAGAACCAAAAATTAAATTTAACAACTAATTCAGCTATAACACTATATACAGTTCCTAGTGGTAGAACGGCTATTTTAAAATCACTTACCGCTAATGAAAAAAGCAATAATGCTACTACAATAACTGTAATTTTATATGACGGAAATCCAGCTTCTGGTGGAAATCCATTTAATATTTATACGAACAAAACAGTTTCGGCTTATGAAACTTTAGAATTATTATCAAAACCTTTAGTAATGACGGAAAACGAAGTTCTGCAAGTAACCGCTGGAGATGCAAATAGATTAATGGTTACGACTTCATTATTAGAAATTTTTGATGAGAAAAGTGCTTAAATTATTGTATTTAAGCATTTTATATAGTATTTATGAAATTAGTTAGAATACCTAGCGAACAATTAGACAAAGTTTGGAGTTTAATTGAAAAAGATATTAAAGACGCTTTAGCTTATTCTAACCAACTAACTGATTCGGATTTTGTTTTAGAAGTTGCCAAACAAGACAAATTTCAAGTTTGGGTACTTTGGGATAAAGACAAAGACAAAACAATAGACAAATATTTTGGCGTTGTAGTAACCGAAATAATACAAAGAAAACTAGGGAAAGTTTGTCATATTTATATTATGACAGGTAGGCAAAGACAAAAATGGCAGTATCTTGTTAAAGATATTGAAGAATTTGCTAAACAAGAAGATTGCAAAATGCTAGAGCTGATTGCAAGACCTGGTTGGCAAAAAGTTTTAAATAATTTTGGGTATAAAAGAACCCATGTTGTTTTAGAAAAACAAATTAAACAAGAGGATAAAATATGAGTTTTGGTGGTGGAAGTTCAGGCGGTAATTCAGTTCAAAATACAGGTGTTCAACCATACGCACCAGCTGAACCAGCTTTAAATCAAATAATTAGTGAATCAGGTAATTTATATAATCAAGGCGTAGCAGCTTCAGGCTATGTTGCACCGACACAGCAAACTTTAACAGGTTTAGCACAACAAGAAACAATGGCTGGTGCAGCTAATCAACAACTTGCAGCAACGCTTGGTGGACAATATTTAAATCCTTTTTTATCTCCATTATTACAAAAAACAGCTTCCGATATTGCAACAAATGTAAATTCTCAATTTAGTGCAGCAGGAAGAACTCCAGGTAGTCCAATGTCGCAACAACAAATTACTTCACAAGTTGCACAAGCAGCTCTACCTTTAGCGTTTGGCGAATATGGACAAGAAAGAAATAGACAACTTTCAATCGCAGCAAATGCTCCAACTTTAACACAAACAGGTGCACAATTAGAAAATTTAACTAGACAACAAAATTTAGCACCTTATCAATCTTTACAACAATACGCAGGTTTAGTTTCGCCAATTGCAGCAGGATTTCCTGTAACCCAACAATCGGTAAATACTAGAGCCAATCCATTAACAACCGCAGCTGGTGGAGCTATGATGGGTTCAATGTTTGGTGCACCAGGTGCATTAATAGGTGGTGGATTAGGCTTTTTAGGAGGACTACTATAATGAATAAAATTAATAAAATAATTTATAATCTAAAAACAGATATAGATAACAACACATCTAAATATATTTTTATTCTTGGTATATTATTTGTTGTTTCAATAATCTTGTAAGGAAATAATAATGTTACTAAATAAAAACTTTGAAATGCAAGGTGGCGTAAGAAATTATTTAGGTAAAACTCCAGAAGTTACAGCCCCTAAATTTTGGCAATCTTCTGAAAACAGTCCACCTACTGAATTATCATACATAACCGAAGCCGAAAAAGGTTTATTACTAGAAGCTAATTTACATGGTTCATTAATGAATAATCAACCAAATGTAGGTGCTTCTGGAATATTAAGTTTTGATGGTTGGGGAGATGCTAGTGATGGATTTGGCGGTAATAGTGGAAACACAGGTGGAAATAATAATCAAGGTTCGGATAGTGGACATTCAAGATTTGATGTAGGTTCTGGTTATTATGGTGAGCCAACAACGACTACAACAACTACAAATGACGGTGGAAATAATTATGTAGTACCTGATCCTGTTTTACCACCTGGAGTAGTTTCTAATAATTTTGATTACGAAACAGACGCTTACTCTGGAGATGTGGGAATAGACGCAGGTTACGGATTAGGCGAAATTACAAACGCTACTTATAATAAAGATACAGGTTTAGTTGATATTGAACAAACTCCAGGAATTATTAATACGGAACAATATCAAACAGCTAATTTAGGTGCATTTTTAGATTCCCCTGATGTTAGCGATAAAGATAAAATAAATACTTTAAATCAATTACAAGCCTTATCTAATTCCAATTTAAAAGGTAGTAAATTATCGGATATAGAAACAGATTTTGTTATGGAAAATTTAGATTTAGCTTTTAACAACATTAAAGATCAAACTAAATATAGTCAATATACTTCTTCAATAGACGAAAACGCTACAACTTTTTCAAAAGATATGTCGGAAAATCCTTTAAGTACAGTTGTCAAATCTGGTGGTATTGTAGGAACTATGATAAGAGGAGTTACCGATACTTATAAAAATAATAAAGCGTTAGGCGTTTTAGGTTATACAGGTAAAACAATAAAATATAACCCAGATGGTTCTGGGGATTTTAAATATGATGGTAATTATATGACAGGTAATGTAGGAGGGGATGAAAGAGATGCAATAAATCAATTAACTCCTTTAGCTGCAAATCTTATAGGAAATACAACTCCGCAAAATTCTATGGTAAATAACTATTTTAACAATATGCAATCCCAAAATGTATCTGATGTGCAAAAAGCATACGATCAGGCTAAAGCTAATCTTAATATGACACTAACCCCCCTATCTAGTCAATTTGGCTATTCTCAAGCCCCCTATGGCGGTTTTACGGCTACTAATTTAGTCAATAACCCTTATAATATAGACTATTTGAAAACAAGAGGATTGATATAACATGAACTTTTTTGAACGACTTTTTAGACAAAATTTAATGAATAAAACTATGGGAAGTAATTCCGTAGCCCCAGATGGTATTGTTAGAAATAATGCACCTAATAATGGATTGTTAAGTAATAACAATAAAGGTTTCTTTGGTAGCTTTAATAATATTAATCCTAATTTAATTCTTGGGGCAAATATGATTGGACAAGGAATACAAGGTAAAGACCCATTTAGTTCTTTTGCTCCAGCATTAACACAAACAGGGCAATTACAAAGTCAATTTATGCAAATGGAAGAAATGAAAAATAAAATGGCTGAAAATAAAAAGGCAAGAGAATTAGCTGATAAACAAAGAAATTTTTTTGATAATTTACCTGATGACAGTCCATATAAAGAAATTGCAGAAGCATTTCCAAAAGTTGCTGTTACAGGTATTTTAAACGAAAGACTAAAATCAATAGAATTATCTAATAAGAATAAACTACAAAAGAAAAAAGATATAAAAGAAGCATTTAAGAATATTCAAGACCAAGAAAATGAATTTTTTAAAAATTACAATGATGACAAGCAAATAGAAAATTTTAATGAATCTACAACACAATTAAAAAAAATGTTATCTTCTTTAGAGCAAAACACAGGAGCTGGAGATGTAGCAGCAATTTTTGCTTTTATGAAAACACTAGACCCTAATTCAGTAGTTAGAGAATCAGAATTTGAAGTAGCTGAGGGAACAGGTGGTTCTGCTTTAGTTAGTTTTGAAAAAGCATTTCAAAAATGGCAAAAGTTAAGAAAAGGTGAAAGATTAACAGATAGAGAAAGAGAAAACTTTAAAAAAGCTGCAATAGAATTTCATAATGCTTCTGAGGGTTCAATTGATAATATAAGAACTGGTTATGAAAAAATTGCAGAAAATAGAGGATTAAACATTGAAAATATTTTTGTAGATAATGATTTAAGACCATTATTTGTAAATAATAAAGTTCCTGACGGACCTCCAGGTCAAATGAAAGATGTTATAAATAGATTGCCAAAAGGTACAAAATTAGCTGATTACCAAGATGGGTTTTATTTCTTTAGATTACCGAATGGCTCATTATTTAAAATTAAAGGTTAATTATGGCTACAACCCTAGAATTTGTAAATCAACTTCCTAGCGATCAAAAAAAAGAATTACTAGAATTAAACGAAGTTCCTAATAAAATAAGATTTCTTGTAGAAGCTGCACCAAACATGGCTTCTAAAGTAGCAACCCTTGAAAAATTTTACACTAAAGTTGAACCCTTACAAGGTAATAATTTTATCGTTACTGATGAAAAAGGCGATAGATACCAACTAGATAATAAAAATAAAACTAATCTTGCAGACGCAATAGATTTAGGAAAAGAAGCTACCGAAATGGTTGGTTCTATTATAGGAACTGCAAAAGGTGCTGTTGCTGGAAGTGCTGTACCTGTTGTTGGAACTGCAGCTGGTGCCGTTGTAGGTTCTGGAGTTGGTATGGCTGCAGGTGCAGAATTATTTGAAAGAGTTGGACAAATGTACGGTGCAGAAATATTAAGAACTAATAAAGAATGGGCAGCACAAAGAGGAACTGACTTTGCTTTTGGTTCAGTTGGACAAGCTGTAGTTCCTTTAATATTAAAACCATTAAAAGGTTCAATAACAGGTTTTGGAAAAAAAGGAGTAGAAACAGCAAAAAGATTAGAAGATTATATAGACGCTGGAGTAACACCTTCTTTAGGACAAGTTACACAAAAAAGAGGATTGCAAACAGTTGAACTATTGTTAGGTAATTTTCCAGGAAGTTCTGGAAAAATAGCAGCAGTTGCTGGAAATGCACAAAAACAATTAGGCGACAAAGTTTTATCTACGGCAAAAAATTTAATTAAAAAACCAGTTGTTCCTGACGAATCAATAGTTGGTAGAGCATTAATTAATTCTTTAGATGGACTTAATAATCCAAAAAGTTTTGTAGGAATGTTTAACGCAAAAGCTAACACTTTATTTGGCAAAATAGATAAATTTATAAAAAAAGATGCTTTAATTGATTTATCTAAAGGTAAAGGAAGCACATTAAATACTATTCGTTCATTAGTTGATGATATTCCAGGTGCTAAAAATGTAGGCGATCAATTAAAAAGTCCATTCTTAAAAGATTTGTTTGGTAATTTGCAAAAAGATATGGTCAATGGACAATTACCTTATGCTGCAGTTAAAAGTATAAAACAAAAAATAGGTAAAAAAATGGCTTCTTTTGATTTAGTTCCTGATGTAGAAAAAGGACAATTAAAATTAATTTATAAAGCATTAAGCGAAGATTTAAAAATTGCTGCTAAAAAATATGGAAGTGATACTGCCGTAAAACAATTAGATACGGCTAATAAATTTTACCAAAAAGGATTACAAAGAATTGAAGATTATTTACAACCAATAGTAAATATTACTGACCCTGATAAACTTGTAATGAGTTTATTAAGTTCAGGAAAAGAAGGTGCGACTAGATTAAATGCAGTAAGAAATTCTTTAGCAAAAGTAAATAAAGAAGCATCAAACGATTCATATAAAATTTTAGTATCTAATATTCTTGAAAGAATGGGTCGTATGCAACCAGCACAAACTTTTGGTGGCGATACTGTTATGACAGCTGGAAGATTTTCTTCCGAAACTTTTTTAACTAATTTTAGTAAATTATCAGATCAAGCTAAAAAAACACTTTTTAAAAGTGCACCTTTTGGAAAAGAATTTCAAAAAAATTTACAACAAGTAGTTAATATTGCAGATAATATTAGAGCAAGTGGTAAAACTTTTGCTAATCCTAGTGGAACTGCAGATAGATTAGTAGGACAAGGTTTAATATTTGGTGGAGGAGCAACTGCATTTACAGGTAATCCTGCTTTTATATTATCCGTTCCTTTAGTTATAGGAAGTGCAAGAGTAACAGCTGGATTAATGACTAACCCAAATTTTATTAAATGGTTAGCACAAGGAATTAAAATAACAGGAAACAAAGGTGCTGATGGCGTTATTCAACATTTAGGAAAATTAGGTACTATTATGGCAAACGCTGATTCCGAAACAAGACAATTTATTTACGAATACTTACAAATGCTTCAAGGTAAGAAAGAAGAATAACATGGCAAAAAAATCGGCAACAGAAGTTAAAATAGATTTTTTAGTTAAAGAAGTTAGGGAACTAAAACAAGAAACTTCTTCATTAAGAGCCGATATTAATAAAGGGAAAGGTGCTGTTTGGTTATTATTAGTAATAGCTGCAGTAATAACAAGTGGTTATAATTACTTTATTAAATAATTGTTTTGCAAATAGATAAAAAACTTATCTCTGAACGACAAAAAAAAACTTCTATTAAAGGTACAGTTGGCGAATACGAAACAATAGCTAATCTTACTAAAAAAGGCTATTATGTCGCCAAAAGCTGTGATCCAAGTTGTCCGTTTGATATTGTTATCGTTGACAAAAATGGTAATGTGGAACTAATTGATATTAAGACAATTACTTTTCGTAAAAACAAAAAAGGTAAATGTTTAAAAAATAAACCTAAAGGCTCATATAAAATATATAGAGCACCTACAAAAAAACAAAAAAAATTAGGTATAAAATTATTAATGGTTGACTATGAAGATTAATGAGAACACATCGGTGGCTATGCCTGTTAAGAACATGATAGGAATCATAATAGCAATTTCTATGGGCATCTTCGCTTACACCGAAATAACTGCTAGACTTACATCACTAGAGACATCAAGGGAATTGATGAATGCTGATTTATTAAAAGCTAGTGAACAAACAACAGTTGATAAAGAGCAATTTCTTTTATTAGAGGATTTGTACGAAACAATAGAAAAACATCAAGAACTTTTAGATAAGAATATACATAATCAAGTAATGCTTATTCACATAGAAAAACAATTAGATAAAGCCTTAAACGATATAGAAAAATTAAAAGATAAAGTTAGAGAAAACGGAAAGAATTATTAAATGCAGGAAATTGTAATTGCTTTATTGTTAATAATAAACGGTGAAATAAAAGAGCATCGTATTCAAAGTTCTATGTCCGATTGTCTGAAAGGTAAAAGGGTGGCTTCCAGAGGTGCTTCTAAATCAATAGAGTATCAATGTATAAAATCTATGGCAGAAACTGAAATATATATGGGCGAAAAAAGTATTAAAGCATTAATATTAGATTGATATGTTTTTAGATAAAGTCATAATAAGTTTTTTAACTTGGTTAGATAATGTATGCGAAAAAATAGGTAATTTAGTTATAAAAAAACCAAAGAAAAAAAGAAAAAAAAAAGTATGTAAAAATTGTCATTGTAATTGTCATTGTAAAGATGAACTACATTTACACCATTATGATAGTGATTTATGTATTTGTGATAACTGTAAACATTAAGGATTTTATGAGGTTTAATTATGGAATATTTACTTGTAAAGCTAGAATGTTTATTAAGAAAATTATATGGTTTTGTTTGGCGACAAAGAGTAAAATTTACTTTAAAACATCTTAAAAAAAGGAGATAGTTATGTGGTTAAGTGCAATCAAACTGGCTGTAAATGCAGGTTCGCATATTTACAAGCAAAGACAAAAAACTAAAATGCTCATGGCTGACGCAGAAACTACTCATGCGGAAAAAATGGCAAAAGGTGAGCTTGAATACAAACAAGCTGTTATGCAAAATAATCAGCAAGGCTGGAAAGATGAGTTTGTTTTAATTTTGGTGTCGGCACCTGTAATGTTACTTATTTGGTCTATATTTTCTGACGATCCAGAAATTATGAAAAAAGTTGAAATGTTTTTTGAGTATTTTAATAATATGCCATTCTGGTATCAAGCTCTGTTTATCGGAGTTGTTTCTGCAATCTATGGTCTTAAAGGTGCAGATATTATGAAAAAACCAAAATAATATTTTTTTATATGTCAGAAAGTTTAGAGATAATAAACGAATATAAAGATCAGGTAAGAATACTTAAACAAGAAGTAGCGGAACTTCAAGACGCTGGTAAGTCTAAAGACGCTGCTAATAAGCGTTGCTTACAAAAGTTAGAACATACTTCTACCGATTTAGAACAAGCTAACAAAAAAATTAAAGAACTAGAAGATAAATTAAAACCAAAAGAAGATAAATGAGTATAGTATTAACGATAGTAATGTGTTCCTCTATGGCGAATCAGTGCCTTGAACCGCATACCTTTGATAAGGTTTATGACGATTTTTATACTTGTATGGTTGATGGATATAAAAAATCTATGGACAAAACAGTAGAAATGGGAAGAGAAGAAATTAATCAATATGGTATTTATCTTAAATTTGATTGCCAACAGATACTTTTACCGCCTAAAAAACCTAAAATTAGGGCATGATGTATTTGGTAGTTATTACCGATAAGAATACTGAAAAATTAAGAATATTTACAAACCAAATTTTTACTACTTTACAAGAAGCGGAGGATTTTGGTAAAAGAAGCAAACTAAAGAAAAAAGACGGCTGGAAAGCTGTTGAATTTGATTATAAATATTTTGAAAACAATGAACCTGACAGATAATTTTACATTAAAAGAATTAACACAAAGCCAAACGGCTTTACGAAATGATATTGATAATACACCTAACGAACAACAAATAAATAACCTACAAAACCTTTGCGAAAAAATACTTCAACCTTTAAGAAATCATTATAAATTACCAATTAAAGTTACTAGCGGATTTAGAAGCGAACAATTAGCTACCATGATAGGCTCAAAGCCGACAAGTCAGCATTGTCAAGGAGAAGCGGTGGACTTTGAGATACCTGGAGTTGATAATAAAGAAGTTGCGACATACATTAAAGAAAAATATTCTTATGATCAGTTAATTTTAGAATACTATAATGATTCGGATATAAATTCAGGTTGGATTCATGTAAGTACCAAAAACACAACCTTTGAAAATGATGATAGAAGAATGGCATTAATTAAAGATGAAAAAGGTTATAAGGAATGGCAATAAATTATAGAGGCGAAAGTTTTTCAGGTTATAATAAACCTAAAAGAGCTAGAACAAAAACAAAGAAATTTGCTGTTCTTGCAAAGTCAGGAAGCACCGTAAGATTAATTAGATACGGAGATGCAAACATGACTATTAAAAAATCTAATCCAGCAAGACGAAAAAGTTTTAGAGCCAGACATAAATGTAGTACGGCTAATAATAAACTAACCGCAAGATACTGGTCTTGCAAAAAGTGGTAAGAAGTATTTTAAAATTCATAGTGAAAGCTAGAATGCTGTATGCCGATTTAAGAGGTCATCATGGTAAAAAATGGAACTATGAACCTGGAGATTGGTATATGGGTAATAATAAACATAAAAACAAAAGGAAATAACTATGCCATA
>WLWG01003549.1_pt1 | contig 10436 bp, 10 predicted proteins | sample 6712871 | NCBI WGS metagenome assembly WLWG01 (sample SAMN12718693, study PRJNA515312) | sponge metagenome | isolation source: marine sponge | host: Mycale hentscheli | place: New Zealand: South Island, Marlborough, Capsize Point | collected 2003-05-01 | reverse complement strand
TACTTCAGCAGCTAGTTCCATACCAATAGTTGAAGCAGCAGTATTAAAGTCCATACCACCAGCAACAGCTTGATCTACACGCTGACGATATACAGCACGCATTCTTGATTGAAGAAATACACTAGAATTACTGTTAGCTTTTACACTACCAAAAGTAGTTAGACCATTAGCAACAGTTTTAAAAGAATCAGATTGCTTTTTATATTCACCTTGGTTATACCTAATTTCTTGCTGTGCAAACTTTTGTTTTAGAGCATTACCAGTATTATAATCAAGAGCTAAGGCAGCATCAACAGCCTCTTGGGTTATAAGACCATTAGGAATTTCATTAAACCTTTCAATCTGTTCTGCTTTATCTACAGCTTCATTGGTATAGTTCTCTGCAAACTTTTGAATTTCAGGGGGAACTCTACCATAAGTATCTCTAAAGAACTCAACAGCTTCTTGGGCATTAGCTTTACTAGAGTCAGCAATAAGACCTTTTAAAATTCTATTGGAATCTTCTTTGTAAGATAAGTTCTCAGCAGTGATTTGGGATTGACGAAATTGATTGTCAGATCTAAGCCGAGCCTGTTGCATCCTAGAGAAACGATTTTTCCATTGTTTTGAGAATGGTTTACCCTCACCCTTTAAATCTACACTACCAAGTTGATCCATAGTGAATAAGAATTCACCATTAGGACCACGTACAGTAGCTAACTCTTCATACTTTTGTAAGGCACCTGGAAACTTAAGAGCTGGGTTGCGTTTCCAAGCGCGGAATGAAGAAACAGCGTTCTGTGTAAACTGTTCAGGGTTATTAGTGAGAATTGTAGTAGCTGTATCAGCATCCATTGCATGCAAGTTGTCTGTCTCAACTTTACCAGCTTGGCTTACGTACCCTTGGTTGGTTCGTTGCACTGATACCAAACCATTACGCATCATCTCAGGCCGATAACCCTTCTGCGTTAAACCACTTTTATCAAAGAAGTCCCTTTGAAATGTAGAAATAGCTGCTGCAGTATCACCAGCACTACCCATAAGGTCAGGGTTAGCGAAGATGTATTTTTGTAATTTTTGGGGGTAAACAACACTTAATAAATAATTAGCGTCTGCTTGTTTCCGTGCATACTGTGCACCAGCACTCATACTACGAGCCTGTGCTATACCAAGGGGGTTACCACCATTAGCTTCGATTTCATCTAGACGAGCTTGCTGTTCTTCTGTGGTAGCAGCTAGCTCACCTTCCCCCATAATTTGTTGGATGGTTTCATTAGAAGACGGGTCATACTTAAGAAGCTCCTGTTTATAGTCCTCATCAAACTGTTCCTGCTCTAATTCATTTGCTTTTTTAGCAGCAGTTGCACTTAGATCAGCAACGGATTTAAAAGCTTTAGCAGCAGTAGCTTGTTGTGTTGCAAAATTCTCAGCATCAGTTTGAGCATCTAATTGTAGTTGCCTTAGTACGTTCTGTGAATTCTGGCCAGCAATTGCTTGGTTCTCTTTAGTAGCACGTCTGGTATAAGCTTGATCTTCTTTAATGGCAGCTTGAACTCTCTGCCTATCTTGAATCTCAGCATCCCTTGCAGCACGCATACCTTGAGCAACGCGCTGACTTTCTTCTCTCATCCTTGAGATGTTTTGTCCACCAACCTGAATTGGTTGAAAACCTCCAGGTTTAGCAGACCTTCTGTATTGTGTTTGTGCCATTATTAAAAGGGGCTCCCATTTGAATTAAATATGCTCGCCCCATAGGCTCGCGCTGCCGCAGAAGGATCTGTGACAGGACCAGGAGCGTTAGCAAGACCAGATAAACCGCTATTAAGTCCACTAATCAATGGGGCAAAGACACTCTGTTGACGTGGTGCACCAATAGCTTGTGGTAGTACTTCCATAGGTTCAACAAAGATACGTTCAGGAGCTTGAGTAGGTTCCAGTAAATCAGGCAGTGCTTCAGGCCTCAGCATCATTGATGCACGAGCTTGCATGTCTGCACCATAACGACGCATACTAATATCACGTAAGTTACGATCAGTTTGTTTTACAGAACTGGTTAGACTAGCATTCATTACAGCAGCATTACGACCAATCTCAGCTAAGGAAGATTGTAATGCTTTAGTACGTGATCTACCAGCTTGCCCTGTTTGTGCTTGACCTTGGCTTTGCAGTTGATTGACAAGTAAGTCTTGACGATTGAAAGCATCTTCAGTATAGATTTCATTTAGCGCGGCCTGCTCACTTTCGTAAGCCTGCTGAGCTGCTAATGAATTATAACTTAATTGATCTCTTGTATTTTCAACTGACTTGCCATACTGTTTTACAGTCTGTAAGTATTGAAAGTCTTGAATACTTTGATTGTATTTCCACTGCCGTATAGCAGTCTCTAATTCATACTTACGGTTATTAGCATAGTTTTTCTTATCAGCTTCAAATACTTCTTGGTTATATTCGTTCTGTAAATCAGCAGCTTCTTCTGCTGCTTTTTGTTGTTTCTTGTACTGCTTTTCTGCAGCTCTGTTTTGGCTGCTAGCTTGCGATGCTCCAAAGATACCACCAATAACACTAGTAGCAGCACCAACGGCGGCCCATGGGAATGGCATAATTAAGTCCTCTTATAATAGCGTGGAGTGTACATACCTTCCCACATCATTGATGTCAACGACACAGGGAACGGTAGATTACTTGTAATTTTTAAACTAAAGTTCATGTTTCGTTGATGAATAGGAACAGTAAATAAATTCTCATCTTTAACAGGTGCTGTATCTGCTTCGTAATAATCAGCATCACTGACGTGTTGAATATCAACCCATTCATTAGAGCCTTTTGCTTTTAATTTAAATGTAACTACACCTGATTTACCAACAGCTATTTTAACACGAGACACTGTTAAGTTAGCAGTGTAATCATATTCCGTAGCGTTTGCATCACGGTTGAAATAAAACTTAGGTAATTCAATTTCAAAGTCATAGTTATAACCTACAACAATACCATCACCATAACCTGTGAAGTCACCACGTACAGCAAAGTAATCACCTTGTGCATCACTACCTACAGTAGCAGGTGCCCAATAACCAGGGTCAGCATCAGTCTCAGCATCAGTAGGTAAGGCTTGGAAGCCAGCTAAATCAAAGATAGTTTTTACCGTACCACTAGGTGCAGGTAAAGTTAGTAGCATGATAGGAGTTAAATCATCAAGCGGTTTATATCCAACATACATCTTTGTTGTTTTAGTTTGACTATCATATACAATAGACGTTGGTTTGGTAGACATATCTAACGTAGGGTTAGAGGCTACCATACTTGTTAGCTGAGCACCAAGAGGAATATCATTGATACTAACAACACCTAATGTGTACTGATCCATCTGCTGACTTACAGCAAACATCATATCATTTACAACAGTAAAGGCTTGTAGGTTACCAGGCATAGACCACTTAACCCAGGCTTGAAATAAGTCCTTTTCTCCATTATTATAATAACGGTAGATGTACATGTCTTTTGTATCTCTACCAGCTAATGCAATAAAAGAATTCTGTGGACTTACAACAAGTGATGTAATATCATTAGGGATGTATTCAGCTACAACTTTACTAAGATCTAAGACGACAGGATTATCTTCTAGACCACGAGTCTGCATACTAAATGCACGTGTGTAAGCTGGTACTTTACTAACAAAACCTACAGTCGTACCAATATCTACAGGAGGGATATTATCATCCATCTCATAGTTAGAAATACCACGAATGACAGCAGTGTTAGGAGATAACACACCAGTATCAGCAGCAAACAATAGAAACTGTTGACGCTTACTAAAGATAAGCAAACCTTGTGCATTAGGTAAGACATCAAATAAGGTAACAGGTTTTACTGAAGATGCATTTAAATCTACTGGGTCAGCATCTACTTGAGTAAGAGCAGACCTAGCAAAAAAGTTATATGGGTCATTTGATTGACTCATAATAACATTATCTTTAGATAATAATCCAAACCTATTGTTGTAAAAGAATGTAGCAGTAATAGGATTACCAATAGTTTCATAGCTATCAGTATCTACATCATAATCAAAGATAGAAGGCGGTGGATTAGTTGTATCATCACCTGATAGACGTTCTCTCCATTTGATAGGACCAAACTTAAATGCATCAGGTGCAGTAGTAACTAATTCATGCGGCATGGTAGATGCATCAAAACCTTTAGATACATTAGGTGCTACAGTTTCCTTCCACTCTTTGTCAGCTGTAGAATAAGCTAACCAGTAATCATCTTCTGCACCACCAGCATTTAATACACGTACTGTACGTCCATTGTAAGACTCCTCAGGGAGCTTAGAAACGTCAGTAACACTATCCTGGAAGCATTCTAACGCTTGGTTATTTACACCGCCCTTACAGCTTAATGTGAAGGGACTACTTTTAGTAATCTCAAGGCTGGTTTTATATTGAGTTACAGTAACGCCTAAGCTTTTTCCGTTGATAGCACTACGTATACCATTTAGTACTTCAGTAGCATTAAGGCGTTCATTAGTACCACCAGAATCAAACTCATCAGCGTTACGTGTAGAATAAGTACAGGCAGTCCCATTAATAGTTACTGTATATTTAGCACTATATTCCACAACCTTTAAAATTACTGTACCAACTTTACCCTCTGTATAATTAGTAGGTTTAGCTAGTAGCTTAGGGTTTACAGTTTTATTTGTAATGACTGTTACATCTTGAATGCTGCGGAAATGATAATCTTCTGGTTTTGTACCAGTAAGATATCCTGCACCGTTATTAGTTACAGTACATACAGCACCTGTTATACTATTCCATACATAGATGTTACTATCTTTGATAGCACCAAAGTATGCTTCAGTAGGACCACGTTGAATAAAGAACCAAGCTGCATCTTTTAGTTCGTCTTTAGTAAATGGTGTACCATCAGCTTTATTAACAGTACGAATAAAATTCATACCATTACGTTTTAGCATACCAAAGGTTGGGTCAGGATAAGCATTTAGTGCTTCTACTACCTGACCTTGTTTCTTTTTATTATCTGCTTGAGTAGATACACCACCCAACAGGTTTGGAATTAATTGAGTTACTGCTGGCATTAGCGATACAATGCATGGAATGGTTGGTAAGAGCTATAATAATTAGCGCCTCTGGGATGACCAAAGAAGGTGTAGTCACCTTGACTGGTTTCATACTCCAAAGCATTGGATCTCATATAGCCTTCTTGTTGTGATAGTACTTGGTAAAGAGTTGGGTCCCCTACAACCCTCATGGCTACCAGAGAAGCAGCACGAGCAGTGATGTAATCACGAATAGGTGTTGGTAAATCTACCCAATCAAATAACCATACAATATCACAGTAAACAGTTCGGTCCCATTTATACGTATGGGCAGTCCTATCATAAAGACGACCACCTCTACGAACGGAATCTTTATCTAGATTATAATACTCATCTTGACAAAGGTCAATCTGTAGCATGTTATCAGGAATCTTAATCTCCTGCTCTGGATCAGAGGGAGGCATTGGGTAATGATATTCTTTATTGAATGTCCATCCTTCAGCTTGTACTTCACGCGACACCTGTTGTAAGGTGTTGTATGCAATCGCAACGTCCGGGTTGGTTTGTTCTAGCGTGGTAACAGGAGCCTGACCAACTGATGCCAGGATCTGATTAACAGCTTGTAGCTCACCTTGAGCGTCAGTGGTTGGAAATGACATTGATTCTCTTTCTCAATAAGGATTAAAAAAAAGGCCCTCCCGAAGGAGAGCCCGTGTGTATCAGCTGGTCGGTGTCAACTGATCATAGTCAGGTGCAGGACCATCAGAAACGTCACCACCAACGGAGGTGCCGTAGTGATATGCATCGCGCATATCTTGGGTTTCACTGTTCACCGTAGAACCGAGCACAGCATCGACACCAGCGGGGTCATAGCTGCGAGCAGTTTTGGCGACAGAATAACGAGTTGTAGTTGCCATAAAATTTATCCGGTGTATGTTCCGGTTAGAAGATTTGAAGTAACAATTGCGGTATTGCCGGCATTAAAGCCTTGTACTTGGAACCGGTAATTATGGGTTTGACCACCTGGAGGGGCCAAAGGCTCCCATCCATTAGCGATAGCTGCATTAGTGCCACCACCAGTTGAATTAATTGTTGGTGATCCACCCCAGTTACTTGCTGTAGGATCTGTTGCGGCATCAATCGTAAGCACAGCCTGGTCAATATTATCGACAGACCAGTGTACGTAGTTACCAGCATCAGTATCAATTACACGCAGTTGGTACTTAACAACATTTGCTGTGTTAGTACCTGCCAGTGCCCAAGACAACACAGGGTTGACTGGAAAACTACCTGTAAAGTTAACACCAACGTTAGCTGGAAGTGCATTACCTTCAGTGAAATCAGAGCTGGTTAACGTAAGTGTCAATGCAACAGCTGTTGCTTCAACTGCCTTAGTGCCAGTAGCACTAGAAGGAAGAGCCGTAGCAGATGTTACTGTACAAGTTACGGTAAAATTACCAGCTTCACTGAATTCAATGTCAGTAGATGACGCAGAGGCAGTTGAAATAACTGCACTTGGATCATTAGTAGTCCAAGCATAAACAGCATCACCAGCGTCGCCAGTGATACTTGCACTATAAGTTGAACCAGTACCAACAGTTTGTGTTGAAGAACCAGTTACAGTTACAGTACCAATTGTGACAGTATCAGTATTGAGATCTGAACCTACTGTCCAGTCATCAGCAATGCCACCAGTAACAGTCTTGCCATATTCGACAGGACTAAGAGGGTTCATCGTTAGAGAACTAGATTTGCCAATAGCAGGATCGATTGTCACAAAACCAGATTGTCCGGGTTTAATAGACATTTACTTTCCTCCTATCAAGCTGCTTGAAGTTCAATAGCAGCAGCAGGGTTCAACCAGTCAGCTCCCATTGCAAGACGACCAACAATCAGGTCACCTTGATACATGGTCTTGACATCACCACCAGTGGTTTGAACCTGGGGACCAATGCCTTGTACCACAGCAGCAGCATCGCGCTGATAGATAAGACCACAGTGAGCAGAGAAGTCACCGGAGTAATCGTTGTTCTCACCATCAACACGAGCAACAGTACCGGCCATAAATGGAAGGTTGTTAGAACGACGAATGGAGATACCAGCAATCTCATAGAGACCTTCACCGCTGTTCAGGTTGCCCTGAGTGTTGCCGTAGTCACGGTTAAGAATGTTTGTATCGACCTGAGAGATCAGGGCGTAGTACTGACGTGGAGACAGCACAGCCGTGCGTCCACCAGAAGGAACATTCTTTTCATCAAGAATTGAAGCAGCCTCGAAGAAGCTGTCGACAAGTGCTTGAGCATTGAACTCATTACCAGCACCAAGCTTGATCACAGAACCACCGGGCTCAGGACCAGGAGATGCAGTAATAGGATGAGCTTGACGTGCAGACTTAGCAATGATGCGGAACACTTTCTTGTCGTAAGCTTCGGCAAGAGCGTGACCAATCTTCGCAGAGATTTCTGAACGAAGTGAATAGTGAGCAAGAGTCTCGTCCAATTCATAGACGAATGCTGAACTGGTCAGCAGGTCATCCATCAAGACGGTCTTCTCAGCCACGGGAGGGTTATCAGAACCCAAGATTGGAGTACCAGGCTGATGATACTCAGCAGTCATACGGCCAGTGTAGATGAACTGCAGGCTCTTACCATTACGGAGAGTGCGGTTCTGTACAGTATCCTTAGCAATACACACAGAGGTGTAAGCTTTGATCATCTCGCCACTAAACAGTTTGAGATAAGTACCATACTTGTTATCATAATCTGCACCACCTTGTGTCAGACCAAGACCAGGAGTCTTGTTGATATTACCAATAGCAGTAATACCCATGTCGTTGTTATTTGTACCATAGGTACGGGTCGCTCCGGTATTAGACTCGGAGTACGACTGACCCTGTTGGGACCATGAAGCCATGTGATTAAATTAATAAAGTTATACAGGACTTCTATCGATAGAAAATTTTTTGTAGCAGTTTTTGCGTTCTTTCACGCCGTCGACGGCAAAGGGTATCCTCGTAAGGGCCTATGCCAATAGTGAAGAGGGGAATTGCACCCCTCATTAGATCTATCTCACTTGGTGTACTTGACACCGCGATAGCAATAAGTCTTGCTTTGCACAGTTACCTCCGAAGAAGTCCACAAGCCCCGTTCCATGCTTATGGTGTCATGCGTCCCGAAGGATGAACGGACGTGTGCTCAGCCAATTGCTGGTGCCACTAGGGCCACAGGTGTGGAGCTGCTTGACGCAAGATCCAACGGGAAGTTGTGTGCGTTTCTCTCGTGCATGACTTCCATTCCGAGACCTGCTCGGTTGAGGATGTCTGCCCAGGTGTTAACGACGTGTCCATCAGAGGACTGGATTGATTGGTTGAAGTTGAATCCATTTAAGTTAAACGCCATAGTAGATACACCGAGAGCAGTAAACCAAATACCAACAACAGGCCACGCTGCCAAGAAGAAGTGCAGTGAGCGACTGTTATTAAAAGAGGCATACTGAAAGATAAGACGGCCAAAGTAACCATGAGCGGCAACGATGTTATAGGTCTCTTCTTCTTGACCAAACTTGTAACCATAGTTCTGACTTTCCGTTTCTGTCGTCTCGCGTACCAACGAAGACGTGACCAAAGATCCATGCATAGCTGAGAACAAGCTTCCACCAAATACACCAGCAACTCCCAGCATGTGGAAGGGGTGCATAAGGATGTTGTGCTCGGCTTGGAAAACCAACATATAATTAAAAGTACCGGAAATGCCAAGAGGCATAGCATCTGAAAAAGAACCTTGTCCAAAGGGATAAACAAGGAAGACAGCCGATGCCGCTGCCACGGGTGCGGAGTATGCAACAAAGATCCAGGGCCTCATTCCAAGTCGGTAAGAGAGTTCCCATTCCCTACCCATGTACGAATAGATACCGATGAGGAAGTGGAAGACAACCAATTGAAATGGTCCGCCGTTGTAGAGCCATTCATCCAAGGATGCGGCTTCCCAGATGGGGTAGAAGTGAAGTCCGATTGCATTGGAGCTGGGGACAACTGCCCCTGAGATGATGTTATTTCCATACATAAGAGAGCCAGCAACGGGCTCACGAATTCCGTCAATGTCAACGGGTGGTGCTGCAATGAATGCAACGATGAAGCAGACAGTAGCTGCGAGTAGTGTTGGAACCATCAAGACTCCGAACCAACCAACATACAGTCGGTTGTTAGTACTGGTTACCCAGTCACAGAAGTCGTTCCAAATATTTTGTTGTGGTGAAGCTTGAATAAGTGTAGTCATAATTAAAGGATAAGTGCATTTGTTTTAATAACGATTAAGTAAGACCAATTTAAAGACTTGGCAGTCTAGAGCTAGGGGAGGAATTGCACCTCCCTTATTCTATTTAGCTATTGTAGGAATGGTGCTGGTGAAAGCGCACTACGATAAGGACAGAAGGTCTTACCAACTTGTCCGTGTAGTGTTTCGCTACTGAAGAGACGACGTGAACAATCAACTGCATAAGAACGTTCCCGCTCAAATGAATACAGCCCAAGGTTTACAGTCTTATCTACGTTATAGCATACGCCTACGTCTCCATTCACTGGACAGCTACGTACATTAAAGGCATCACTACGTTCAGTAGATACTTTAAATGGGATGTTAAACAAAGGAACTGCTGATGCAGCGGAGCCAGAAGCGAGGAGGATACCAGCTACAATAAGTGATTTCATGATAATTTATTTAAAAATGAATAGGTGTAATGTGTACGGTTACCATGAACACCCCATCCTAACCAGTAGTATGCAGCATTCATATAATAACCTACTTGTTGATGATTGGTTTGAAAAGAGAATAGATTATACTTCCATCTTAATTCAGTAATCATCCAATCAGTTTGACACTTCAATGATGAAGGGTCTTGTCTTTTCTTTCTACAATGATCGCCAAGGCCACGGTACCTATTAATAGATGTCCATTGAATAAGTCCGTAGCCACCACGAAGACAGCGGTCGTAAGGTACGATGGCACCCCCTTCGCAGACGTTATGTTTAAAGTTAGACTCTTGCTGAATGTTACCCATAATGACCGCTAAGGCCGTACGGTCTGTCACACCAGCAGAAGTCTGTAGTTGTTCTAGAACGTACTGCTGAGGTGCAGTACATTGTGGGCATTCAATCATTTTTTCTTTGCAGTTTTAGCTGCTCGTTTAAAGTTTGCTTTGGTTGGCGCACCTTTGGTACCAGGCTTACGCATCTTTTCTCCACTACCAGCAGCGATACGCTTTTTCTTGGCATGGATGTTAGCATACAATCCTTTAGCCATCACCAGACACCGGGGATAATTTGACCAGTGAGGGCATAAGCACCCATAGCAGCAATGACACCCAGCATAGCCAGGCGACCATTGAGACGTTCAGCCTTTTTGTC
>WLWG01003548.1_pt1 | contig 10439 bp, 11 predicted proteins | sample 6712871 | NCBI WGS metagenome assembly WLWG01 (sample SAMN12718693, study PRJNA515312) | sponge metagenome | isolation source: marine sponge | host: Mycale hentscheli | place: New Zealand: South Island, Marlborough, Capsize Point | collected 2003-05-01 | reverse complement strand
TACAAATATACTTTTATGTTTAGCTTCTTCTCTGTTAATTGATAATTGTCCTTTGGCTAACTCTTGAGCATGGCTCTCTGCCATTGTAGCTACTTCGTGAGCTAGCTTATTCTTCATGTCTTTATCTTCTATAAACTTTCCAAGAAGATTACTGACTGGTCCTATTAAAGCAGTAAGCATTATATGTGTTCCAGATGACAGTGATTAGAGCCTACAGGCACATTGACAGTTTTTACAGCACCCATTTCGCATGAACTTAATAACATTATAGACATACTTAATAAAGCCAATTTGTAATAGTTTTTCCTTAAACATTTCATACTCCTTTATTTATCCTCTTTTTTAATTTTACATTTAAATCTGCATCAAGACTATTTTTTATAAATATAGATATGGCGAGATGTGTATCACCAAAAAATAATAACCTATCTCTATAATACAATCTTCCTTTCCTATCTAGTTCTAACCTAAATCCGTTGTCCTCATATACACTCATTTGTTTAACCACATTGCTCCTAATATCGCTATAAAGCCAACAACAATACTTATAAGGCTAAATATAGCAACAGCATCACCTATTTGTCGTCTTAGCTTTTGTTGTGCATAAACTTGTTTTTGTCTTTCTTTTCTTATTTTACCTTCCATAGCCAGTAACTCATCGTATGCTCCTGGACCATGTGTCATGTTTAGAAAAACCTTGAGTTCATATCTTTGTTCCTCAAATTTCTTTTTGGCTGCGTAAGCTTGCAAGGCAGTTGCTTCAACAGAGTCTTGACCAAATAACTTATCAAACACTCCTGGGTTCTTTGCTTGTTTTTCTGCATTGTCAACATCTGATACTGCTCCCATCCATCTCGATAGGTCTCCAGCCATTTGTTCTAAGTCTCTGCCTGCAGCAAAGCCTGCTTTGATAGCAGAGAAGGCTTTACCAGCTACTCCTACTGCCAGTGATACCGTTACTGGATCTACCATTTAATACACCTTTGTTTTATTATTTACCTTTTTAGGTTCACATACAGCAGTATATTTCCTCGGTGTATCTTGCTGTACTATTACATTACTGTTTATCCTATTTGCAAAATATAAACATCTATCAATATTTTTAAAATAGGTTTGATCAATCTTTGCTGTTCCTAAGTAAGTGATGAGTGCAAAGACAAGTTCCATTATTTCATAACTATTGCTACGACTAAAGCAATTACACCAAATGTGCTTGCCATAGACATAGCCTCTAGTCTCCACATGCGTTTATCTAATGCACAGAGTTTTTCATCTACTTGTTTGTATCTCAAAGCACACTCTTTTTCATGTGCTTCGAGTTCTAATTGTACTTTAAGTTCAGGTGTCACTTCCATCTTCTGTTTCATTTTCATTCTCTATAGATAAGGTTAAGGTTTTGATAAACGATTCTTTTGCTATCTCAATCTGATCAAGTTGAAATTTAGCATTATTAGACTTATTAGTTAGATCTTTAATTTGAGCAACTAAATATTTTTGCTTATCATCAAAATCCTCTAGTTTATATTCTTTTTTGTCTATGATTATTTTTTCTTCTGACATATTGTCCTCCTTTTTGTTATTCCTAAGTTGGTTTAAATAATATTATAGCTTCTTCTGGGGTTAACTTTTCTTTAAGTGTCACCCCAGTGTATTAGCTTTTCCAGTATGTTCTGCCAGTTGCAATGACTGCATTAATACGAGTGAGATCTTTACCTGCATATTTATCGTCAAGTATTTCTGATTCTAAACTCATAATAATATTACCAACATTACTTTTCTTTTCTTCATCCGTAGATTCAGTCATTTTCATGTTGCCTATTATGTTTTCAATAATGTCGCAATTGTGCAACAATTGTAAATAATCTCTTTCGAGTTCGTTAACTGCCATTTTTTAAGCTCCTTCTAGTTCAGTTATTCTCGCTTGTAAGCTATCAACTTTTGCTGATAGTTCTTGTATTGCCTTAATTAAAATTGGATATGTACCCATTGGTCTTGCTTCTAACTTAGATGGATTTTCATAATTAACCAACCTAGTCTTGCCCGTTGAATTGAAATCCATTTCAACTTCGTGCAATTCTTGTGCAATGAAACCAACTTCTTTTCTACCATGCCAAGTTCCATCTCTTTTGTTCCATACAAAACTAACTGGTCGCATAGCATTTATAAAATCTAAACCTAAATCTAAATCTTCAATAGCTGTCTTATCTCTTTGATCTGATAAAGTTGAGATGCTTGTATCATTACAACGTAATGTTGTTACACTAGAATTTCCTAATGTAAATTGGTTGCTTGAAGTTGTGGAAGATGGAGATGCACTATTACCTATTGAACTATTATTAGTTCCAGTATGGTTATAACTACCTCCAGAAGTATTATAACCTATATTAGTATTAAAACCTCCAGTAGTAACCCTAACTCCAGAATAATACCCAACTGCAGTATTTCCATCAGCATTTAAATTTCCTAAAGATGCATGACCTATGCCTACATTGTCATGTCCATTACTTAAAGCATCTAATGCATATGCACCAATACCAACATTTTGACTGTTGCTTCCTCCTGCATACCCTGCATTAAAACCAATAAAAACACAAAAGTCGCCACCATCCAGATCGTAACCTGCACGATAGCCAATTAGAGTATTATAATATGATGATGTTGAAGCACTTCGATTAGCTTGATAACCAATAGCGACACTTGCATAATTACCATATGCAAAAGACCCTATAGCCACGGAAGATCCATTCTGTGATAACACGTCAGCATCATAACCTATGCAAACATTATGATCACCAGTAGTTATACCATCACCTGCATCATAGCCTATAGCAACATTCGAATATCTACCATTTCCTGCAGTATTTCTCATAGCATGATAACCTATTGCCACGTTTCCAACATTTTGAGATCCACTAGTTTGCTTAGTTCCTGCTTCTGAACCAATGTATACGTTTTCATAATCAGTAGTAGAACCATTACCAACAGAATTACCAATCATAATATTGTGATATCCAGTACTTAAAATAACAGCAGCCTGAACTCCCATAATTATATTATTATTTCCAGTAGTTAAATAGTTAGAAGTATTAGACCCTATAATTGTATTCAAACCACCAGATGTAATAGCTTTTCCTGTATTTACTCCTAAAATAGTAAGTGCATTAGCAGTTGATATATTTGGAACTGGCTCAGATAGACTAGTATAATCACCACTTCCTATAATAGCATTTCCAGTGCCAACATCATTAATTAATGCAAGCTTACCTTCTAATGATGCACCATATGTTTCAGAAGTTGTGCCACCACCACCACTACTACCGCTTATAGTAATAGTTTTTGTTGCACCAGTTCCACTAGCTACAACACCATCACCAACAAAATTTAAAGTTGTAGCATCAGTAGTTAAACTTGATCCTTCATCTTGAATTGTTAATGAGCCACCACCACCACCAGTTATATCTGATGTTAATGCTAGTGTTCCACTAGTGGTAGGTAATGTTATAGTTGTATTATTTACACCACTACTAGGAACTAAAAACTCTATATATTTTGGAGAACCAGTATCAGCTGAGTCAAACATTTTGAATGAAGCAGGAGAACCATTGTTAGCCCTTAATTCTAATGTACCTCTCATTATTTTAAATTGATTTGCATAGTATGCAGTTGAAGAATAAGCTTGTAATATATCTTCACCACCATTTTTTTCAATTAAAAAACCTTGGTCGGTTGCACTGTTGCTTGATGTTTGTCTTCCAGAAATACGATATCCATAAGTACCAGTTGAATCGTAAAGATTAAGATAGCCAAAAGCATTGTGAAGTTCGATTGAACTTGTAAAAATACTACTACCACCACTACCAATGCCTAAATTAGTAGGTGTAATCTTTTTCATTACCCCACCATCATCAATCAATATGTGATCTGCATCACTAGATGTAGTCGTTGTAGTTGGTGTATCTGAATTGGCAGTAGATATTAAAGTACCAGTATTCGCAGGTAAAGTAAGTGTTACATTGCCACTAAAGTCTGCATGGGCAGGTGCTTGTAATGATGCATAATGAGCATTATTACTTTCACAATACAACCTTACTTCAGATTGTGTGCCGTCGTTTTTAACATCTATAATACCACCAGTAGTTTCAAAGTTATCAGCTTCCACTTGTCCAGCAAAATAACCATTGTTAAATTGAAATCCTGCCAAAAGACTAGGACTAAGACCTATAGATGGTAAGGTATTTTGTTTTGGATAAAAATAACCATCGCCAAAAAAGAATGCAAGACTTGATGATGTTTTAATTTCAACATTATTTGAAGTAGTAAAATCTATTTTTTTATTAGCATCTTCTCCAATAGAAGTTATTCCTGTTGGTGCTGCATCAAGATTTAGTGTGACTGCACCTGAAGTTCCACCGCCATTTAGATTAGTCCCTGCTATCACTTCGGTAGGTCCACTAGTGCCTGCAGTTGCAAAGCTTAGATTACCACTAGCATCTGTTACAAGGGCTTGTCCACTCGAACCATCTGATGTTGGCATTTTAAATGCTGTTCCACCAGAAGTTAATATAAGATTTGTACCGTCTGAACCGATAGCTTCATTCGAATCTACAAATTGTAACTCTACAGCAGGTGTTCCAGTTCCAGCATTAGTTAATTTAAAGCCAGTATTATGTACATGTGTTAACTGTATTTCAAAACTAGCACCTGCAAATAAAGTAACATTATTATCAACCTTAGAACCCCAAAGGTAAGTACCTTCTACGCCACTATTGAACCTAGCAGTTCCTGCTACAGACATATCAAGTGTAAGTGCAGTAATATCGCTAGCACCGTCAGTTCCTTTAAATATGATATCGGTATCAGAACCCTGGGCATCAATCGTAATATTACCTGTAGTTGTAGTTATGCTTACAGCTGAATTCCCAGCTATATTCCCAGTAAGATTACCAGTTACGTTACCCTCAAGATCTGAGACAAGTGTGGCTACTGTATAACCAGTTCCGCTGGTGTCTATTGTGCTTGTTGGCTCTGTTTGTAAACTTTTAAATAGCTTAAATTTATCATCGCTGGCATCTCTAAACAAACCAGCATATAAATCTTGAGTACCACTAGTGTCATATAAACCATAAAATCCTATATCTACTGAATCAGTAGTATCGTTACCATTGGCTAAAAATATTAATGGATCTTCTACACTTAAAGTTTGAGTATTAATAGTTGTAGTTGTACCATTGACTGTAAGATCTCCACTTATAGTCAAATTACCTGTTACATCAACACCTGCTGATTTAGTAGCTAGTTTCTCAGAACCGTAATGGTATAATATGGCTTCTCCTGTAGATCCATCTGCTTTAAAATAGGTTGCAAGTAAACCAGAGCCGTTATCCGTATTAATTACTACATCACTATCATCAGCAGTATTGTTGATATTTAAATTATTGGTACTATTCGTAATATATCCTTGATTAAAAGAATGAAAAATTTTTAAATCACTATCTGTACCAAAGTGAGCTTCTATGCCATCATTAAATATTAAATTACCTAATGTTTTAGTATCAGCAACGTCACTCCGTAGAAATGAAGTACTATCAACACTATCGAGTGTAGCAGCATCAATAGAACTAGCATCCGATAAATCAGTTGAAGCTATTGTAATTGTGTTGTTCGCAATATCTATTGTTTTATTTGTAAATGTATCTGTAGTGTCTCTGCCTACTAAAGTATCTGTTGAAGTAGGGAGAGTCAAAGACCCTGTATTACTAATAGTACTTATAATAGGTGTTGTTAAGGTTTTATTAGTAAGTGTCTGTGTTCCAGAAAGTGTAGTTACAGTAGAATCTATTGCAAAAGTAACAGCATTTCCACTACCACTTGTATCAATTCCTGTTCCACCAGTAAAAGTCAAAACTTCACTATCTAAATCAATAGATAATGCTCCACCACTATCACCTTGAAAATCTAAGTCTTGAGAAGTTACTTGTGAGTCTACATAGGTTTTAATAGCTTTAGCAGAAGCAAGTGTAGTATCTGTAACAGCAACGCTAGTTAGATCTGTATCTAATACACCTGATTTAAAATTATCAACTTCAATATTAGATAAAGTATTGTTATCTACATCTATTGTTTTATTTGTTAATGTTTCAGTAGCAGTAGTAAGTGATAAAATTCCACTAGCATTTGGAATAGTTACAGTTCTATTTGCAGTTGTTGTTTCAGGTAATAAAGATAAAATAGCATTATTTGCAGAATTATAAAAATTAATTTTACCATCATTCCATAAAGTTAATCTGTTTGATTCAAAACTGTAAGATTGTGTAAATGAACCATTATGTTGCATCCAAAATTCAAAACGACCACTTTCATTTCCATCAGTAACTACTGTAGACCTTGCATATATATTTGCATAGGCAGGAAAATTACCTATGCTATCTGTTCCTTTAAATTGTATACTACCTAAAAAATCATTAGCTGCAGGGATTCCATCAAGACGAAGTAATTCAAAAGTTGGAGAAGGATTAGCACTTGTATCTGAAGATGCTATTCTAAAATTACCATCTACAACAGAAAAGCCTGTAGCAGTAAATCCACCTGTTATAACTGGAGATTCTAAAGTTTTATTTGTAAGTGTTTGAGTACCTCCTAAAGTTACTACAGTAGAATCTATTTCTAAAGACGCAATAGGTCCAAAAAGTGATACTCCAGTTAACCCAGTTCCAGCAACTATTTCTACAATTCTATTATCATCAGCAAGACCACTAACATTAACATCTGTAAATAAACTTCCATCAGCCGCATTATCAGTAGAGCCTGTAAAAGTATCAGGTGTTGCTGGTGTTGTACCTGAAGACTCAGGTGCTTCGGTTGCTAGATTAACAGAAGAAGTATCTACAAATAAACCTCCTTTTGAGGTATCTTCCGTAGATCCTACAGAAACATTAGGTATTGCTGGTGTTGTCATTATATTAACCCTCTTCCATTAAAGTTTACTTGTAGGTTTCCACCAGATGCATTCCTTGTTGCATCTTCATCATTTAATTCTTTTATTTCACTCATAAAGAGTGATAAGTATTTTTGTGCTTGATCATCTTCTTGTGTGAATGAGAAGATCTCTGCAAGAGCACCCATAAGTATTACTCTTTCATTTTGATCTCTAAGCCAATTAGGTATTTCATTTCCAATAAATAAGGTTGAAGATGTATTAGCAAAAATTATAGCTGAATTATCAGGTAAAGTTTGGGCAGTATCTACTATTACATTTTGTGGACTGTCAATGTTAATTACACGAGGAGCTTTTCCTGTTATTGGATTGTTAGTCACGCCAGCTCCTACTAGCTCTTGACCAATTTTTAAATTTCCTAATCTAGTATTATTAGTTATGGTAGTGCTACCTACTATATCTCCGTGTACTAAAGCAGTACAGTTAGTAGGTGTTAATAAACCAGCCGCAGTAACCGCCTCGGTTTGTGTATTGTATGCTGTTTCACTATTTATTATTGAAAAGGTTAAATTTGCATTATCAGGTAAAGTTTGGGCAGTATCTACTATTACATTATTTTGGGTAACAGTAGAAAAGGTTATAGGGAGACCTTGAAGTATAAAATCTTGTATAGTATCTAAAACTATATTAGCTTGATCATCCGCATTTATTACTCTTGGTAAAGCACCTGATGCGTTTCGAGTAACAATTTGAGAAGAGCTATCAAATTCTTGCCCAACTGAAATTGTTCCGCCTGATATGTTTGTAGTTGTTATTACATTACTATTAATTATAGAAGTACCTCCAGCATTTGCAGTTATTACGCTAGTAGGTGTGTCTGTTATAGATACTACTTTTGGTGGTCTGCCTGTTGTTGGATTAGCGGTAACTCCTACTCCTGATAACTCCTGCCCTGGAACAATTACACCTGATCTATTATCATTTGTTATTGTAGTACTGTTATCTATTGCCCCATCTGTTGTTGCTGTAATTAAATAGTTTTCAATTCCATTTTTAGCAGTTGTAAAATAAAGATAATTTTGATTATCTAACAACGGCAAAGAAGTTGGAGTCCCTAAGGACTTTAAATAACCTGCAGCATAGTTAAGAGCAGTGGCTGCATACTTAGCATCTAATGCAGGTAATCTTCTATAGTAAAGTAACTCTATACTATTAGCATTTCCTAATGAATTAAAACCTGGAGTTAAATAAATACTATTTCTTTGCCTAGCCCAGTAATTCATGTTAGAATATTTTTCAGCATTAACATCATTAAAAGTTCTTATATCTAATTTTTCATTAAATACTCTTACTGTTCCGCCATCTTCATTTAATTCTTTTATTTGTATAAATTCAATAAGATCTGCAGGTAATTTTATTTCAGTTCTAGTTAATCCAGATGTTGTTTTTATGGTTGCAGATTCAAGATCTGTTTTATTATACACTGCTACATTTTCTAATGGTGGTATTCTTAATGTTCTATAAGCTTTATCTGCAGCATATTTTAAGCAATCTTGAATTATTGAATCGCTTACTACGTCTTGGTTTCTATTAGCCCAATTTCTTACAAGTGCAGTGAGTTCTGTATATGTTAATGCCATATCTTACTCCTAAGTATTTATTACTAAATCACGATATTCTGTCGTCAAAATCTTTTTTAGCTTAGTTAAATTAGCTGGGTTGCTCATAAACATTGGATCATGCAAATCTAACTTATGGTTTTGTAATATTTCAATAGCAACGATATCTGGTATTGTAGCCATCTTTCTATAGCCACCTTTACTTCTTCCAAAATAATCTTGCCTATTTCTCTCGTTTTTAGCATGTTCTATATATTGATCTACGTTTTGTTTTGCTTCCCAATCGCCAGTCTGTAAATCAAAATCAGCTTCTATGCCTTCTTTTTGATCTACAGTGGCACTTGAAAAGACAAAGTTATTTTCCTTTGCCATGTCCTCTATCTCCTTTAATTTTCATCTGTTATGTAATTAAAGTGACCGTTGTTATTGAAATAACCAAGTCTAGCTTTAACTCCAGAGCCTAACACTAATGCAGGTACAGTTGGTCCACCGTTAGCTGTATTTAAAGAAAAGTGTGTAACCTTTCTTGTTGCACCTGTTTTTGTACCACTATTACCGCTAACTGAAGTAGCCGCTTGTGTAACTCTAAAGGTGCAACTAGTAACAGGAACATGTGTAACTACATTAGTAGCTGATATATGTTCTATATATTGCATTTTAATACCTCTTATTTAGTTCTCATTATATTAGCACCACAGCTGGCATAATTCTTATCGTCTACTTTACCGCCATAGGCTTTATATTGTACTTTCTTTTTATTTTTCTTTTTCTTCATCATTGAATCCAAGCCCATATTTTTTTTAGGTGAAATTTTTTCTTCACCCATGTTGTCTTTTTTATTTTTCTTAATTGGTGTTATTACGATTGGCATTTACTATCTCCCTGTAAAGACTGTACCGCCTCCACTATAATATTTAGATTTTTTAACTCCACCCATTGTACCATTGCTTTCATACATAGGTGCTTTTGCTTTCTTTTTCTTAGCTCCAAAATCCATAGTATTCTTTTCTGGCTTTTTCATTCTACTTTCTTGTAATTTAGTAGGCTTAATATTAGTTCCTTTATAATTACCTTTAGAATCTAAGTTCTTTTCGTTTACACTTTTGTAACGACCTGTACCTTTTTTAATATCGCCTTGAAAGTTTCTTTTAGTTTCTTTAACTGCTTTATTAAAATCTGCTTTAACTCTATCAAGAAATCCAGGTTTCTTTTTCTTAGCTGGAGGTTTAGGTGGTCCTTGTTTTACTTTAGCTTTTGAAAGACTATCTACCATACCCATACCGTAATTCTTTTTGGCTTTTACTTCATTACCAGTTCCAGGATTACCATAATTTTTCTTTTTCTTCTTTACACTAGAACTAGCATCATCACTAAAGTATTTATTAGCTGCTGTTCCAGTTACGGCAATTCCAGTGCCTATTGCTAAATCTCTAAGATTAGTATTTTTCTTCTTTTTATTATTATTTAATCTAATCTTTTTAAGTTCAGTAGATTTCTTTTTAAGTTGAGTATTATTTTTAGTTTTTAATTGGGTATTAGTTTTATTCTTTCTTTGATCAAGAATTCTTTTTTGTTCTGAATTTCTAGGTACTAATTTATTTTTAGTTTCTTTTTTAGGTTTTGATTTAAAAAGACTTTTAAATAAATTTTTAGCTTTATTTTTTAATGTTGATTTCATTATATACTCCTATATAAAAAAAGGGAAGCCATGTTGACTTCCCCTTAAATAACAGTTAAGCTAAACCGTAGATAGCACCACAACCTGATGGGTTACGTACTTCTAGAGTTGACTCTTCGACCATCATACCGATAGTTGAATCGCCTTTCTGTCCTACGTCAACCTCTTTTAAAGGTCTTAGTGAAGCCATAGCGAACCACTGTGGATC
>WLWG01003547.1_pt1 | contig 10440 bp, 11 predicted proteins | sample 6712871 | NCBI WGS metagenome assembly WLWG01 (sample SAMN12718693, study PRJNA515312) | sponge metagenome | isolation source: marine sponge | host: Mycale hentscheli | place: New Zealand: South Island, Marlborough, Capsize Point | collected 2003-05-01 | reverse complement strand
GAAGAGGACTCCAATCAGCCTGCGGGCTACGTGCTCGCCCAGGACCCCGCTGAGGGTGCGCAGTTGGCTGCGGGAAGCGCGGTGTCGGTAGTGGTGTCGTCCGGCCTGGTGGAAGTACCCGAACTCTCCGGGGTCTCGCTCGCCCAAGCGCGTAGCGACATCGCGCAGGCTGGGTTCGAGATCCAAGTAATCGAGCAGGAGTCCTCCCTGGAGTCGCCCGGCATTGTTCTGGCGCAGGCACCGCCCCCGGGCACATCGCTGGAGCGTGGGTCCATCGTCACCATCACTATCTCGGTCGGGCCCGAACCGACAGAGTCACCCACCCCGGAGCCAACCGAACCGGTCGTCCCGACAGAGTTGCCGATTCCGACGGAAGCTCCGCAGCCGACCGATCCGCCTCAACCCACGGAAGCTCCCCAGCCCACGGAGCCCCCGGCACCGACGGAAGCTCCTCAACCGACGGAGCCACCCCCACCACCGCCGGATCCGCAACCGGCTCCCACCGTCCCAGTCCCTTAAGGCTTCTGTCTTCCCACGCAGGCGACCGGTTGTGTGCGCCGAATGGGCGGTCGTTACTCGTCCGGATCGTCGTCGCTCTTGCCAATCACCGGTTGCAGCGTCCGCGCTCGCTCCCGCGCTGTCGGGTATCCACAGTCGGCCAACCAGTTCGCCAACATCTCGTGGCCACCCTCGGTCAACACCGACTCGGGGTGAAACTGCACCCCCTCCACCATGTCTGCGCGGTGCTTCACAGCCATGATCACACCGGATTCTGTTACTCCGGTGACTTCCAGAACGTCGGGAATGGTCGCGGGGTCCACGGCCAGTGAGTGATACCGAGTGGCGGTGAACGGGTTCGGTAGTCCTGCGAGCACTCCGTGACCGTCGTGCACCACCTGCGAGGTTTTTCCGTGCAGAAGTTCCGGTGCTTGGCGGACCGTCGCCCCGTACGCCTCGGCGATCGCTTGATGTCCGAGGCACACACCGAATATCGGGGTCTTCCCTGCGCACTCGCGCACAATCGGGATGCACGCTCCTGCATCGGCCGGGGTTCCCGGTCCCGGGGACAACAGCACTCCGTCGTAGGACAGGCAGTCCGCCGGTGTGACGGCGTCGTTTCTGACCACGGTGACGTCGGCCCCTAGTTGCGCCAAGTACTGCACCAGGTTGAAGACGAAGGAGTCGTAGTTGTCCACCACGAGGATGCGCGGGCCGCTCACGTGCCTATTCTCCGGTACGCCGCCCATCAACGTGTGGCAGGCTACGGGTGCTGACCCGCAAGCAGAAGGAGATTGCCGTGCCGGAGTCCAAGGGCCGCAAGAAGACGCCCTACACCCCGCCCCCGTCCAAGGGTGAGCGGAAGGTCGCGAAAATCGGTTCGCCCGGATGGCTCGCGCCGGCAATGATCGCCTGCTTCGTCATCGGGCTGGTCTACATCGTCATCTTCTACGTTGCTGGGTCGCAGATTCCCATCATGAACTCGATCGGTGGAGCCGCCAACGGGCTGGTGAACGTGGCCATCGGCTTCGCCTTCATCATTACGGGTTTCATCCTGTCCACGAAGTGGAAATAGACCCTTCCGCACCCTTTTGAGCGAAGTTGTCCACACCATGATCAACTCTGGACTCAATGTTGGCATGCGTACTTGTGAGGAAAAACTAGTTACAGACGTGTAGTTCTATCCCCAGTTGTGGAAACAGTGTGGATAAATGGGTGGCCTGTGCATCACCGTGACGAATGTGACGAAAGAAGCTCGACAATTGTCGCGTTTGCCGTTCCTCCGCCTTCACACATCGTTTGAAGACCGAATCGGATGTTTTCCCGTCGCATCCGGTGCACGAGGGTCGTCATCAGCCGCGCTCCCGACGCGCCGAGTGGGTGGCCGAGCGCGATCGCCCCGCCCTGCGGGTTCGTGACCTCCGGGCCCGCACCGGTGTCTGCCAGCCACGCGCCGAGGACCGCGGCGAATGCCTCGTTCACCTCGAAGGTTCCGATATCGGCCAGATCGAGCCCGGCTTTGGCTAACACTTTGCTGGTCGCTGGGATGGGTCCGGTCAACATGATGACCGGGTCTACGCCCGCCATGGCGAACGAGTGCAACCGGGCCATCGGAGTGAGCCCGAGTTCGCGTGCACGGGCCGAGGTCGTCACCAGTACCGCGGCCGCTCCATCGGAGATCTGTGACGAGTTGCCTGCCGTCACCACCCCGTCTTCACGAAAGGCTGGCGTCAAGCTAGCGAGTGAGGTCGCCGTCGTGTCTGGGCGAATTCCTTGATCGTGGCTGACCGGACCGTCGCTGGCTTCGACAGCGGTTATCTCCGCGTCGAACAGTCCGTCTTTCGTCGCGCGCGCTGCACGTTGCTGAGACTCGGCGGCGATCTCGTCCAGCATCGCGCGAGACAGATTCCACTGGTCCGCGATCATCTCGGCGCTGATCCCTTGATTCACAAGGTCCGGGTAGCGGCTCATCATGCGTGGCCCGAACGGACCGTCCCCACCGGCCATGTTCGAAAACATCGGCACCCGTGACATCGATTCGACACCGCCGGCGATCACCACGTCCATCTGGCCGGACATCACAGCGGCAGCCGCGAAGTGGACCGCTTGCTGACTAGATCCACACTGACGGTCGACGCTCACCCCCGTAACCGACTCGGGCAGCCCGGCGGCCAGCGCGGCGTTGCGCGCGATGTTGGAGCTTTGTTCGCCGACCTGACCAACGCACCCCCAAATCACGTCGTCCACGTTCTCCGGCTCGATTCCGACCCGCGAGATCAACGCGTCAATCACGTGCGCCGACAGGTCCACGGGGTGGATACCCGACAGGGCGCCCTTCTCGGGTTTGCCGATACCCACGGGCGTTCGTACCGCTTCGACGATCACCGCATCATTCATGGCATTCACCGTACGCCTCGACGATGCACCTTAGGTCGTGATCACACCCAGCGGTGCCAAGAGTTCTTGAATCTGGGACGTCCGCAGCATCGCCACGGCAACGAGGATCAATAGGACACCACCCAACCCCGCTACTTGAATGAAGGTCCGTGACTTCCTCGGTGCGTGGACCAAGATCGCGGCAACCAACGCTCCGGTCACCAGTCCCCCGAGGTGGGCTCGCCAATCGATGCCGGGTGCGAGAAACCCGATGACCACATTGATTCCCAGTAGAACCAGAACTTGTGTGACGTCGTACCGCAAGCGTCGGCCTGCGACCACCAGCGCACCCATGAGCCCGAAGATCGCGCCGCTGGCTCCGACGGACACCGTGGTGATGTCAGAGAAGAAGTAGGACACCACCCCGCCACCCAATGCCGAGAGCAGATAGAGAGCGGTGAACCGCACGTGTCCCAAGATGCGTTCGAGGGTTGGCCCCAGAGCGAAAAGCACATACATGTTGAAAGCGATGTGCAGGAACGAGCCGTGCAAGAAAGCGCTCGTCAATAAGCGATACCACTGATCTCCGGTAACGATGCCGACCGGCCACATGCCCCAGCGTTCGGCGACGGCGTTGATGCCGACCGAATACTGGTAGGCGAAGACCAGCAGGTTGATGACGATCAGGGTGTAGGTGACGTACGGCTTGGCGATAGCGGTGGCACCCGCCACCGTCGTCGGTTGCACCGGTTGTTCCGTCCGCATGCAATCCGGGCATCGGTAGCCGACCGGCGCTTGGATCATGCACTGCGTGCAGATCGCCTTGTCGCATCGCGAGCAGCGAATCCACGTCTCGATGTCCTGGTGCCGATAACACCGGGGAGCGCGCGGGGCTTGTTGCTCGCCGGAAAGGTCGCTCACAAGAAGGCGTCGGACTCGCTAGTCACGGGAAATGGAGATCGACTCGATGACCACGTCCTGGGTGGGACGGTCCTGAGCTCCAGTTTCCACGGCGGTTATGGCGTCGACGACGTCGCGGGATTCTTGATCCGCCACCTCACCGAAGATGGTGTGCTTAAAGTTCAGCCACGTTGTCGGAGCGACGGTGATGAAGAACTGAGATCCGTTGGTGTTGGGTCCCGCATTGGCCATCGCCAGCAAGTACGGCTTGTCGAAGGTGAGCTCGGGGTGAGGCTCATCGTCGAAGCGGTAACCGGGCCCACCGGTGCCCGTCCCAATGGGGTCGCCACCTTGGATCATAAATCCGGGGATGATCCGATGAAAGATCGTGCCGTCGTACAGCGGAGCCGTGGACTTCGCCTGCACTTTGGGGTCGGTCCACTCCTGGGTCCCCTCCGCCAAGCCGGTGAAGTTGCGCACCGTCTTGGGGGCCTGATCGGGAAAAAGGTTGATCCGAATGTCGCCATGATTGGTTGCAATGGTCGCTGTGGTGGCCATGGCGTGATCCTGTCACGCCACTACTGATGTAGGCCCACCGCATGCCGTCTCACCATTCCATGAGCAAAGAAACCCTTGGATTTCACTTGACCAAAACTAACCTTGGGATTTGGTAGTTCTCACGACACATGCCACTTCTATGAGATCTCACCACACTCCAATGCGGTGTTGATCCATGAGGCAAATACTGAGTTGACGGTCGAGCAGAACCAACCTTCAACATCAATCGGTAATGAATTTTGGTCAGCATCCTTCCAATTTCGCTTCGCGAGAAGGATCTGGGTCTGCAGCCCCACGAACTAGGCCAGGCCGTTGAGCGCTGGCGGAACCCGCGCCTCTGGAGACGGAGTTCTGATGGGTCAGCCAGCCTGCGTTCGTCGGTCGCGTAGGTCGTCAGGCCTACTTGTAGTTCCCGGTACCATAAAGACTATCCATGTCTAACGGGAGCATCATTTGGCATTCCGAGTCATTGCGCGCCTTGATGTAAAACCTCCTGACCTGGTCAAGGGTGTGCACATGGAGGGCCTTCGCAAGCTGGGCAACCCCGAGACCTTTGCTCAGTCGTATTACCAACAGGGCGCCGATGAAATCAACTACCAAGACATCGTGGCGTCACTGTACGGTCGCAATAGTCTTGGGCACCTCGTTACCCATACCGCGCGAGCTTCCTTCGTTCCGCTGACGGTCGGTGGTGGCGTCCGCTCAATCGATGACGCCGTCACATTAGTCAGATCTGGCGCAGACAAAATCTGTATCAATACCGCCGCTGTAGATAACCCTGTATTGATAGGTGAATTGGCTGGACTACTGGGCCGACAAGCTGTTGTCGTTGGCATCGAGGCTACGCGTATCTCTGGAACATGGATGGTAATGACTGACAGCGGTCGAGAGCACACAGGCAAGCCTGTCGAAGACTGGCTTGATGAGATCGACGCTTTAGGCGCCGGTGAGGTACTGCTCTCTTCTATCGATCATGAAGGCACCATGCGTGGGATTGACGTAGCCCTCCTCGATATGGCTCGAAGCAAGACATCGCTGCCCTTGATAATTCACGGAGGAGTCGGGGGTCCCGAAGACGCCGTGTTGGCTTGGAGGGAGGGAGCTGACGGGGTTGCGATCGCAGCGGCTCTGCACTATCGACGTACCTCTATCCCCTCAATTAAGGAGCTTTTGGCTGCCCAAGGCGCCGAGGTGCGACTATGTCAGTAGCGATTGTCGACTACGGACTTGGAAACCTGACGAGCGTACTGGCAGCACTTGACGAGCTCCAAGTCGACTACGTTATTGATGACGATGGTACGCGGATTCCCAGTGCGAGGATCGTGCTGGTACCCGGCGTAGCTGCATTCGGGGCTGGGCTACAACGCATTCGCAGAACAAAACAGGCAGATGCCATCGTGGATCACTGGACGAAGGGTGACCAGCTGATCGGCCTTTGCCTTGGAGCGCAGATGTTCCTTGAGTCAAGCGATGAGAGTCCTGCTGAGCCTGGGCTTGGCCTTGTTAAAGGGCAAGTGAGATCACTAAACACGGCTTTGGGCCGCGTTCCGAACCAGGGCTGGTGCCTAACTCGTCCCACGCAGGGTGATGCGTTGAGACATCTCGGCCTGTCGTCGGCTGACTACTTCTATTACTCACACAGTTATAGGCTTTCTATGACAGGCGATTCCCCTGTCTTGGCGCAAAGCTCGAATGGTAACGAACACTTCACGGCAGTTTACGGGGAAGAGAATGTCATCGGGATTCAGTTCCATCCAGAGCGAAGCGGGAAGGCAGGACTCACGCTCCTATCCGCCATGCTTGCAAACACTCCCCGATCCACCTTCCGCTAGATGAGAGGCCTACTGATGCCCCGAATAGAGCCAACTGACGGTGTGCTTTACGGGCTACCAGCCGAAGTGGAGTTTTGCACGCGCTGCGTGATCTCGAACCAAAGACCTAATAGCGCTGTTGAGTATGCCCATCAGGCAGGAAGTGTGAAGCAAACCATTACATTAGATTCTCGAGGAGTCTGTGACGCTTGTAACTTTGCAGAGTTGAAGAGGAACAACATCGACTGGGCCGCAAGAGAAGAGGAATTGCACGACCTAGCCAGACGGTACGCCGGAACACCTGGCAAGTACAACTGCCTGGTGCCTGGATCCGGCGGCAAAGACAGCTTCTTTCAAGCACACATTCTCAAGCACCGTTTCGGGTTCCGGCCTCTGACGGTGACTTGGGCGCCTCATATCTACACGGAGTGGGGATGGAGAAATTTCCAGTCCTGGATTCACGCGGGCTTTGACAATTACCTGCTCTCACCGAACGGACAGGTTCATCGGCTTCTTACCCGACTTGCTGTGGAGAACCTCTTCCACCCGTTTCAACCCTTCATTTTGGGGCAGAAGGCTATGGCTCCGCGGTTCGCCGCCCAATACGGGATACCTCTTGTATTCTACGGAGAGAATGAGGCTGAATACGGGAACCCAATCGCCGATGCAACTTCGTCCCTCCGCGAAAGCAAGTTCTTCACTTCAAGTATCACTACTCTCCTGATCGGGGGAGTTCCATACTCTGAGTTGGTAGAACGTTTCGATGTCCCGGAACACGACTTGCAGCAGTATCTGCCCGCTGATGCCGAGCAGTTGGCCGATGCGTCAGTAGAGGTTCACTATCTGGGGTACTACCTTGCGTGGCACCCTCAAGCCGCCTATTACTACGCTGTGGAGCATGGCGGATTTGTCCCAAGCCCTGAGAGGACGCCAGGGACTTACAGCAAGTACAACTCAATCGATGACAAGATTGATGATCTTCATTACTGGACCACGCACGTGAAGTTCGGAATTGGCCGTGCTACGTACGATGCTTCACAAGAGATACGCAACGGGGACATCTCTCGCGATGAGGGAGTCGCTTTGGTTCACCGTTTCGATGGGGAGTGGCCGGCCCGCTTCGAAGTCGAACTCATGGAATACCTCTCGGTGGACCCCCGCCTCGGTGTCAAGACATTGAGCAACTTCTTGGAGCCCACTATGACACGGGAAAGATTCATGGAATTGGCAGACGAATTTCGCAGCCCCCATCTCTGGAACAAGTCCGAGGGACAGTGGCACCTACGGCACGTCGTTTCATGATTGTTGCGACCATTCATTGACACTCCAGCCGCTTCCTACAGCGAACTGGTGGACTTGTATCTCGCTGGGAATGCACCGCCACTCGTGAAACTGGACATTGAGGGGACTGAACTTGAAGTCATTCCAGCCATTTTAGAAAGGCCACTGGCCCAGACTTTAGTTGAGTTTGATGAACTAAATTTTCCGGACAATACAGCAGTTCGTGATTGGAAATTGAAGGACGAAATACTGCGTGACTTTCAATATGTCGTTGGTCACACAGACGGCATAAACTTCACGTTCGTGCATAAGTCCCTTTACTGAGTGAGGTTGGCACCACACTTCAAGAAACCCCCACCGCGATCGGTCTCACTCCTGACGATTGCCCACCCGTCCCCGCTGTTCGGATGATTTGGGTTATAGCGGACGGCGGTTCACCTTCTACCTCGGCAACAAGAAGATGACTCGGGTTCCGATGAACCCGAGTCATCCGTCACGATGGTGACGTGGAGGCTAGGGGACTCGAACCCCTGACTTCTGCCTTGCAAAGGCAGCGCTCTACCAGCTGAGCTAAGCCCCCTGACGTTCTCGCTCTCGCGCGACGCCGAAGGTTACCGGAGCGTGCGGCTCCCGTCGGACCGGCGTGAACTCGCTGACGGTGACCGCTATCGAAGGTCGGGTGCCGCGGTGGCTTCGGCCCACAGATCCTGCTCGGCCTGGCTCGCCATGTACTGGCGGTAGACCAAGTAGCCGACGCCGCCGAGAATCGCCAGGAACAGCAGCTTCTTCATAGGGGCCTCCGTCATTCGTTGGTGGAAGGCCATAGTGCCCTGTCCTGCCGGAGGAGCACCAACGGGGTGCAGACGCAAGGTTTTCTCGACCTATTCGTTGCCTCCAGGCAATTCGAGCATCGTGATCACGGTCGCCTGTTATAGAACGGCGATGCATTGTTCATTTTTCGTTCACTTTGCTCCGGTGGAGCGTTCACATGGCGTTCCTAGCGTCTGCCTGGTCGGGCACAGTTTCACCCGACTCAACCCAACAAACGGAGGACCTTCGTGAAGAACATGAAGACCCTGGCTGTGACGGCTGCCGTCGCAGGCATCTCGATCGTTCTTGCTGCATGTGGCTCGAGTGATGATTCCTCAACCTCCAGCGATTCTGGTTCGAGTTCGTCGGCAATGGATGTGAACTGCGTCGACGGGAGTATCCAAGCGGCCGGCTCGAGCGCCCAGGCGAATGCCATCACCGAGTGGGTGACGGCGTACCAGATCGCATGCCCCGAATCGACCATCGACTACCAGCCCGTCGGTTCCGGCGCGGGTGTCGAATCATTTGTCTCCGGCCAGGTGTCCTTCGCTGGCACGGACGCTGCCGTTGTAGAGGAAGACATGGCAGCGGCCGTGGAGCGCTGCGAGGGAAATGGCGCCCTCAATATCCCGATGGTCGGCGGCGCTATCGCCGTCGCATACAACCTCGAGGGCGTCGACAATCTCGTGTTGAGCCCGGAGGCCATCGCCGGCATCTTCGCCAGCGAAATCACGTCGTGGAGCGATCCCGCCATTGCGGCCACCAACTCCGGCGTCTCGCTACCGGATGCCACGATCGCCCAGTTCCACCGTTCGGACAGCTCAGGAACAACCGCCAACTTCTCCGCCTACCTGGCGACCGTCGCTCCCGACATCTGGGCGTACGACACCGGCAAAGAGTGGACAGCGCCCGGCGGACAAGGTGCCAAGGGCTCCGATCAGGTCACCGCGTCGGTAGAGCAGACCCCGAACTCCATCGGATACGTCGAACTCTCCTACATCATGGATGCGATCAACGCCAAGGCAGCTTCTGTCGACCAAGGGACCGGCCCCGTCGAGCCCACAGCCCAGAACGCTTCCAACGCACTCAGTGCTGCGGAGATCGTCGGCGAAGGAAACGACCTCGTCCTATCCATCGACTACGGGACCACCGCCGAGGGTGCCTACCCGATCACTTTGGTCACCTACGAGGTGGGATGCACCGCGGGTCTGGCTCAGGATAAAAATCCTGAACTCGTCAAGGCATTCCTCGACTTCGCTGCCTCGGACGACGGGCAGGGAATGTTGGAGAACATCGGATACGTCCCGATCACCGGAGAGTTGCTCGACAAGGTCCGCACCTCGGTCGACGCACTCCAGTAATCACGACGCTCCACACTCGCTCGACCTATCGGCCCGACCCAAGCAACGATGATCACGCCTCGGGGTCGGGCCGGAGGTGTAGGCGAGTGGTACCGGCCGGTGACAAGGGTGGGCACCACCGGCGGGAACCGTCCGTGAGTGAGTGCCGGGGCGGTTTGTTGTTGTCCAGTCAACCTGCCCAACGACGGTGCAACCGTGGAGAAATTCGACTAGCGTTTCGTTTACACATCCCCACCGAAACACCACGGAAAACCCCGGTCCGACACCCCACTGAAAGGGACCTCCCTGCGTGAGCGCCCCGGTCCACGAACCCCAACTTCATCCTGGGATCACATCAGAGCGATCCGTCAGACCTGGCGACCGTAACTTTCGTTTCCTGACCACCGGAGCGGGCATCACCGTTCTGGTCGTGCTGGCAGCCATCGCTGCGTTCCTTGTCTGGAACTCCATTCCAGCCCTGCAGAACAACACGGGTTCGCTGCTGACGAACCAGCAGTGGCTTCCCGATGCGGACCCGCCGTCCTGGGGAATCTCCGTCCTGATCTTCGGGACGCTGTGGACGTCGATCCTGGCCATGGTCATCGCCGTGCCGATCGGCATTGGCACCGCCTTGTTCATCGCCTTCTACGCTCCCCGGCGGCTCTCCAAGGGCCTGGGGTTCATCGTCGACCTCCTGGCGGCAGTTCCTTCGATCATCTTCGGCCTGTGGGGTCTGTACAACTTCATGCCCTACTTGGTCCCCTTTGCTGAGTGGCTCTCCACTTACCTCGGGTGGATCCCGATCTTCACCAACAACGTCGACCTCTTCACGAAGAGCATCCTCATCGCCGGGGTCGTTCTGGCCT
>WLWG01003540.1_pt1 | contig 10453 bp, 12 predicted proteins | sample 6712871 | NCBI WGS metagenome assembly WLWG01 (sample SAMN12718693, study PRJNA515312) | sponge metagenome | isolation source: marine sponge | host: Mycale hentscheli | place: New Zealand: South Island, Marlborough, Capsize Point | collected 2003-05-01 | reverse complement strand
AAAGTGATTACAGTATTTGTACCGAGTAAAGACTTTCTGATTACAAATCTTTTTGTTGTTAGTTTATTAGTTTTCATATTTATTTTATTTTATTTAGTTTATATTTAGTTTAGTTATTATTATTATCTTTTAGTTGTCGTATTTAGTTTGTGTAAGTGTAATATTGTTTAGTTATTATTTATTAGTTAGAAGTACTACACATGATGTCTAACTAATTTACATATTATTTAAAGTTATTTATCATATGTTGTTTGACTATCATTTCAATTTCTTCAATTGTTTTGAAGTTATCATTTACATAAGGCCCATTCATTACTTCATTGTGAGCTTCGATATTTGTTAAGTATTTTTTCATAGTTTCTAAGTTTTATTATTGTTATTATTAATTTGTTTATAGTATTATCTATGCATGTCCGTATTAGTATTGTATAAAAAGCTAAATATATATTAGTATAGGACAAAAAAAGGTAAATGTAAACATAAAAATAAAAATAAAGTTGAGGGGGCCCGTAAATTGAAAAATGATTTTGTTTTAAGCACGTAAATAGATTAGGTAGGGGGCAACACTATACTCCTATATTTCTTTCGTAGGGTGACATTAGCCACTTAAAGCTACTAATAAGGGGCATTTGTCACCTTTTTTACTGTATAAATAATGTAAATTTACTTATTTTCCTGTGAATTACTATATTAAGACAAAATATTAAAAAAAATAATAGAATTACATGGCTATAATACACACTTATCCAAGAAAGCCAGTACCTAAAAAAGAAGATCTAATAATAATAAGTGATAGCGACTCTAGTAATCCTGTCAATGCTACTAGATCTGCAACCTTAGAGAGTTTATCAGATATAGGGTTAGATAAAACTTTTATTTTTACACAAGGAACTCCACAAACAGTGTGGGGAAATCCATTAACACCCGAAGGAATTAGATATGTAAGGCATGACCTTAATAAATTTGCATCAGTGACAGTAGTTAGCGATTCAAATCAAGTAATGATAGGTAATGTTAAATATATAAACGCAAACGAAGTTCAACTAACATTTAGCGCAGCCTTCTCAGGCAAAGCTTATTTCAATTAACAAACAAAATGGCAATAAATTTTTTAGATAACGTACAATTTAACCAGAATCAACTTCTTGGAGCTAGATTACAAGTAGAAACGGCAGATGCAAATGTATCTAGCCCAGAATCTGGACAAATAATATATAACTCAACATCGAACAAGTTTAAATACTACGATGGTACAGACTGGATAGACCCAACAGTTGGTAGTTATACAAGTTGGACATTAACGTCAAACGACGGCACAAATAGAACTATAGTAAATGGATCGTCAGTTAATTTTTCTGGTGGAACTGGTATTACTACATCTACAGTAAACCCAACAGGAAATATTTTTGTAACAAATTTCGTGCTAGATGACACTTCTGTAACAGCTGGTTCATATACATTAGCTAACATCACTGTAGATGCACAAGGTAGGATTACATCTGCTGCTAGTGGTACTGCTGGTGGCATGACTTCTTTCGATGTATCAGGTGATACTGGCACAACCCAAACAATAACTAATGGTAATACGTTATCTTTGCAAGGTGCAACTAATGGAGGTATTGCTACTGTAGCTGCAGCAACAGATATAGTAACTTTTGCAATGGACATAGCTGATTTAGTTGGCTATTCAGGAACTTTTGACGCGGGTAAAGACAAATTTGCAATATCTGACTTTAGCGCTAGTGATGCAACAAAAAGTATAGTTGCTTCGAGTATACCAGTTAGTTCTTGGGGTGATGCAACAGCAGCTATAGATATGGGTAGCAACTTAATTAATAATGTTACTGATCCTTCTTCAGCTCAAGATGCTGCTACTAAAGCTTACGTAGATTCTTCTGTTGCAGGCGGTTTAAATGTAAAAGGTGGATTTAACGCTAGTACTGGTGCTATAGTTAGTGGTGGTAATTTAACAAGTGGTGGTTCTAGAGTTGCTATTGCAATAGGTGATTACTATGTAGTAACTGTTGCAGGTAACTTCTTTGGACAAGCCTCAACTCCTTTAACACCTGGTGATTCAGTATTAGTTCAAACCGCTGCTGCTGCAGGAGCATCTACAATTGATGACTTTGCAGTAATACAATCTGATACTGATTTAGCAACAGCTGCTGTACCTGGTCTTGCTAGTTTTCCAACTAGTGGAGGTTTAACAGTGAACGCCGGTGCAGTTAGTATAACAGGTTTAGGTTCTGCTGGAACTGGAGGCGCAAGTGCAACAGCTACAACAGGTGTTACTATAAATGCTAGAGGTCAAGTAACTGGTTTTACTAGTGCTAGTATATCTATACCTTCTTCTCAAATAAGTAATTTCAATACTTCTACAGATGCTAGAATAACAGCTAGAGAATTTTCAGGAACAAGTTCTTCTGGTACATCTCATGTATTTACTCATAACTTAGGAACTGATGATGTTATTGTTCAACTATTTGACGCATCTACAAAAGAAACAGTTTATGCTACTGTAAATAGAACTAGTACAAATGCTGTTACAGTAACAACTGCTGCTTCAGCAAACATAAGATGTCTTATTACAAAAATAGGATAAAATAAAATTAAATTAAATTAAATGGCTATAAATTTTTTAAACGGAATATCAATTAATGGTTTATCAGCACAAAACAGTGAAGCAACAGCTTTAGTTATTAATGGATCTGATGTTGTTGGGACTAGAGAACTAGGTTCAAACGCTTTTAATAGTACTACTATACCAACAAATAATAATCAATTAACAAACGGCGAAGGATACACAACAAACACAGGTACAGTAACATCGGCTAATGGAGCTAACAATAGAGTAGCTACTTTTTCTAGTGCTACAGCTCTAAACGGTGAATCTGCTTTAACTTTTGATGGAACAACATTAGAAACAACTGGCACTATGGAATGTACTAAGTTTGTAGCTAATGCTAATTCTGGCTTTGAATTTTCTATAGAGGGAGATAATCAATTTAACATGATACAGACTGCAGCTAACAGATCAATGTTTTTTGTAACCGCAGCTGGTACTGGTAGTATAAACTTTGGAACTAATAATACTAACTCAAGAGTTACTATAACTAGTACTGGAGCGTTAAAATCTACAGTTTCTTTAGCTGTTGGTGCTATAACTCCTTCAACAACTGTAGGTAGAATAGATGCAGCTAATGATGTTGTAGCTTTTTCTACATCTGATATTAGACTAAAAGATAATATTAAAACAATTGACAAAGCTTTAGACAAAGTTAATAGTATACAAGGTGTAGAATTTGACTGGATAGAAAAAGAAGAAGTTCATGGCAACAGTGGACATGATGTAGGTGTTATAGCTCAAGAAATAGAAAAAATACTACCAGATGTAGTTACTACTAGAGATAGTGGCTACAAAGCTGTTAAGTATGAAAAAATTGTTCCATTACTGATAGAAGCTATAAAAGACTTGTCAAAGCAAGTTGATGGCTTGAAAAGATTAATATAATGGCATTACCTACTTCAGGACCACTATCAATGCAAGATATAGCTACAGAGTTTAGTCAAGGTAGTACTAACATGTCTTTGTACACGTTTGGATCTACGCTACCAACTCCAACAGTTACTAGTAATATAGAACTAGCTAATGATTTTTATGGACAATCTGCTATTACTTTAACAGCTTTTACTTACAATTCTGAAGGGGACGAATCACCAACAGCGGCTTGTAGTTTAGAGTCAACAGAAGATACAGCATATCATAATGGATCTGGTACATATCCCGATGTAGATGATGTCGTATACAGTGATAGTAGTGGAACAAGCGAGCTTGCACAAGCTGTTTATAAATATGGCAATGGTACATCATCTGGAGGATTTCTAGTGGTTGCAGAAGACGGTGAAGTTTCAAATCTTGGAAACTGTAGATAAATTAAAAAAAATAAAATGGCAATAATAAAAACATATCCTTTAAAAAGTAATTACTACGGCCCAGATAGATTAATTTTATCTGATATGCAACCAGACTCAGAAGGAAATGTTTCAGGAGACACTAAAAATCTAACACTATCTAGTTTAAAAAGTTTTATTGGCGGTGGTGCTGCTGTTTTACAATTAACAACTCAAAATACTTCTGGTGCCGCTACTTTTGACGTTAATACAAATACTTTAAACGTACCTGTTTATACTGGAGATACATATGACTTAACAGCTCTACAAAAAAGTGGGACTAGCGTTCCTTTGAAACTAAATGCAGCATCTGGAACAGATTCTCAAGTTAGCTTTACTGAAGGTGCAAATATTACTTTAACTAGAAATAGTGCCGAACAAATAACTATATCAGCCACAGGTGGTAATGCTGGTGTTGGCTCTATTACAAATGCTTTTGGCACTTATATAGATGGAACTACTAATACCGCCGCAACAGGAGCTGTTGGTTTAGGAACTATAGATTTAAATGCAGTCAATGGTACATCTGACTCTTCAACTAGATTTTTAAGTAAAGACAATACTTGGGATGTTCCATCATATACCGCGCCTACCACACCCGCTGGATCTAATACGCAGTTTCAATACAATAATAATGGAGCTTTTGCTGGTTCTAGCATGTTAGTTTTAGGAACTGATGAAATAGTTATAGGTGACACTCTAACTGAGCAAGGTAAACTTAGAATAGAGGGTAATGAAACAGTATCAGGTAATATAAAAATAGAAGGAACAACTGCTACTAAAGGTGTTATTTTAAGTGTACAACCAGCTGTATCTAGTGATTACAATGTTGTTTTTCCAGATACAGGACCTGGAGGTAACAATAAAATATTAGAATCAGATAGTTCAGGAAATTTAGCTTGGATAAGTACGCCTAATGTTGTAGGTAACCCAGGCGGTACAGCAACAGTAGATTTATCTAAAATAACAATAGGATCTACAATATATGCTATACCTACTCAAGGATTAACTAGCGTTGGTTTATCAGCGCCTCCTGCTTTTTCAGTAACCGGTAGTCCTTTAACTAGTAATGGCTCTATATCTATTGGTGTAACAGGAGGTTCAGCAGGTGAGTTTTTAGCTTATAATGGTCAATGGGCAACGCCTACAGATACTAATAGCACTTATTCTTTAGGAACAGGAGCATCAGCTGGACAAATAGTATTAACTGGTAGTAATCCTACAACATCGCAAACTGTAACTGTTGCTGGAACTAGCGGCATATCTATCACACAATTTACCTCAGGAACTTTCAATGTTGATTTAGGTCTAGCTACTTCATCAACTAGAGGTGGTGTTAAAATAGGCTTTGCAGAAAGTGGAAAAAATTATCCTGTAGAATTAAGCAGTGAAAAAATGTTTGTTAATGTCCCTTGGACTGATACAGTATATACTTTACCAGAAGCAACCGCCACAGTGAGAGGTGGTATTGAATTGTTTAGCAATACAACGCAAAACACTGCAGCTAACTCTGTTACAACTACAGCTAATAGAACCTATGGTATACAATTAAATGCAGCTAATCAAGCTGTTGTAAACGTGCCTTGGGCAGGAGGAACTGGATCTCCAGCTGGGGTAGCTAATAATGTTCAATTTAGTGACGGAACTAGTTTTTCAGCTGATGTAAATTTCAACTGGGACGCTAGTGCAGAAAAACTTATACTTGGTAAAGATTCAACTCCTCAATTTCAAGAAGGAATATTAAGATTACTAGGTGATGGCCAAGGCGGTACAGCTGGAACTATAGAGTTTCAATCAGCACAAGGTAAATCTGGTGGAGCAGCTGCTACTGTGAAACTTCAAGGACCAGTGTCAGGAGTGACGCAAGAAATATTATTGCCAGATGCTTTACCTACTGCTAATACTCAAGTACTAGGTATTGATACTATTGTAGGAACTAAAGTTACAACTCAATGGGAAACACCTACAGGCGGTAGTAGTAGTAAACTAGGCTTTTCACCTGCATCTATTTATGAAGCTACTCACGGAATAACATCAGAAACTACAGGAAGAACCGTATGGAGAGCTTCAGTAGTTGAAACAGATTGTACTATAGATAAAGTTGATTTTTTTGTAACTGCAGAAACTGGCGCTGTTAATTTAACAGTTGCAGTTTATGTTGGACATATTACTTCAGCTAATAGAGTGTTGATAGGTACAAGCTCAGCTTTAGTTACAGGTGTTAACACAATAACATTTAGTACTAATTACACTTTTTCAGCTGGTGATAATATAGTAATATACACATCTCAGTCAGGAGGTGAAGCAATTTCTACAATTGCTGGTATAACTGTATTAAACAGCACTCTTCTATGTAGACAATCTCTTTCATATAGCGCTACACCTGCAAGTAGTATTGCTGTTCCAGAAACAGGAGGTGACAGAGTGTTGTCGTTACATTTTTACGACGAATAAAAATATTAAATAACCGAACTATCAAGTGATAGTATATAATAACCAACGTTTAACTTAAAACCAAATACAATGACGTTTTTATATACCCGCACCAATACGTGGAATAGTGCACCACAACCAAATGAAGAAACCATTAAGTACTGGAAACATATTTCACAGAAGAAAAACTGGAGAATAGTTCAACTACCTAATGGGTTTTTACAAACCGAATATAAATCTATCGACTCAGATGACTGGATCGATGTTACCAGAAGAGAAACAATAGCTGGAGCAGAACAAGCAATAGATGCTTCTATTGAGCATTATGCTAAAAAGCTAGAGTTTACCAAAGGACCGAAAGTAGTTAAAACCTTCGAGTAATATTCAAAACAAATCAAATCAAATTAAATTAAATGCAAGAAATAAAGTTAGTTAAAAATCTGGCTTTTGGCGATACAGCTAGAAGTCAGATATTAACTGGCGTTGAAAAACTTACTAATGCAGTAGGCTCAACGTTAGGAGCAAGTGGTAAATGTGTTATACTAGAAGATGGTAATGGACAGCCACAAATAACAAAAGATGGAGTAACAGTAGCTAATGCAGTTACATTACAAGATCCATTAGAAAACATAGGAGCAACACTTATAAAACAAGCAGCTCAAAGAACAGTATCAGATGCTGGTGATGGCACAACTACAGCCACAGTATTAGCTAAAGCTATATTGGATCAAGCAACAGAGCATTCGCTTCTTGACGATCCAAGAGCTATTAAAGAGGGTATTGACTCAGCAGTTAGCAAAGTTATAAAATATCTAAACAAAAAATCTAGAAAAGTTACTGGTAAAAAGATTGACCAAGTAGCTACTATATCTGCTAACAATGATAAAGAACTAGGTAAAGTTATAGGTGAAGCATTTAGATTAGTAGATGAAACAGGTATTGTTATGATGGAAACAAATGAACAACCTGAAACTATAGTAGAGTTAATAGAAGGTGTTCAATATGACCAACCATTAAAAAACAACCATTTTATTACCAACTTAGAAAAAGGTACAGCTGAGCTTGATAATCCTTTAATTTTAATAGTTGAATCTCAAATACCTAATGTAAGAAAAATACAATCTATATTAGAGTATGTAATAAAAAGCAATAAAAGTCTTTTAATTATAGCAGATGTAGATCCTCAAGTAGTTTCTGCTTTAGCTATGAATAAGAAAAAAGGTAATATAAAAGTTAATATTATAGACGCGCCAGTATATGGAATAAGCAAGAAAGATGTACTTTCTGATTTATGTGCTGTTACTGGAGCCACTTTAGTAAACGAAGACTTAGGAGACGATATGGATGTTATACAACCTGAGCATTTAGGTTCATGTATTAAATCTGTTACTAACCACGAAGAAACAATTTTGCAAGTTGACCTAACTGATAACAACGATGTTAAAGATACTATTAACTTACTAGAAAGTAATATAAAAGAAACTAAAAACCCTAACGTAGTAATTAGACTTGAAAGAAGATTAGCTAAATTAAAAGCTAAAGTTGCTACAGTTAAAGTAGGTGCTAATTCTGAATTAGAACTAAAAGAAAAAAAAGATAGGGTTGAAGATGCTATTTGTGCTACAAAAGCTGCAATTAAAGAAGGTATAGTACCAGGAGGTGGTATAGCTTTGTTAAATGCTAGTTTTAATTTAAAACCAACTTGTATAGGTGAAGAAGTACTTTACAGTGCTATAAGAAGACCACATGAGTTAATATTAAAAAACGCAGGTATTAATGAAGTAAAAAAGCTTGAAGACGGTAAAGGATTAGATGTGGTTACAGGAGATACGGTGGATATGGTAAAAGCCGGAATTATAGATCCTTTGTTAGTTACTAAAAGCGCTTTGATTAATGCAGCTTCAGTAGCTACAACTATATTATCAACTGATTGTGTAATTAATAATTTAAGAGCATGAAAGCAGTAGGTAAATATATAGTTATTGAACCAATTAAAGAAGTTGATGTTCAAACAAAAGGTGGATTAATTCTAGCTGAAAAGCAAAGAGAAGATGTTAGATATAGAAGAGCTAAGGTAATAGAACCTGGCTCTGAAGTATCTGTACTAAAAAAAGGTGATGAAGTTTATTATGACAAAGCATCTGGATTTAGTATTGAAATAAATAAAGAGGAATACAAAGTCATTAAAGAGTTTGATGTTGTTGTTATTCTATGAGAAAGTTAACTTCTAGTGATTTAAAAGAACTAGGTTTACTTAAGCATTATAGAGTAATAAGGAAATGGGCTTGTAAAACTAATGATTTAAATGATGCAGATCTAGAGCTACTAATTTATTTAGATGCAATAGATATGTTTACCAAGGATGATTTTAAAAAAGGTACGTACTCATACAGCTGGGACAACAGACGCTGGAACAGATTATTGAAACAAGAGTGGATAAAAGTGTGGAGAAAAAGAAATCACACTACTCAAAAATATCATATATATAAAGTTTCGTATAAGTGCAAGCAGCTAATAAGTCGTATGTACCGAATCATGTTAGGCGAAGAAGATATGCCTACAACTAAACTAGAAAAAAGTAATAGATACAGCTTTAAAGTAACAACTAAAGCTATTGAATATGTTAACAAAGATAAAACAAGATAATGGCAAAATTAGAGCAAAAAGCAAGAAAAGGTTTATATGGAGGTTTTAAACCAGGAAGTACTGGAGGACCTGGAACTGGTAAATTTAGAAACACAGTAAAAAGAAAAACTAATGACTTAAAAAGAGCAGTTGGAGATGTTGCTAGTAATGTAAAAGAAAAAATAAAATCTTCAAAAACACCTGAAGGGCCTACTCTTACAATAAATACTAGTGATAATAGTAATACAACTATAGGTCGTGATACAAATCCTTCTGCTGCTGATAGGTATAATGAGGTAATGCTAGGTCAACCTTTGGCTAATCCAAATGCTTATGCCGCTGCGTTGGCAGGTGGTTCTAGACCAATGACAGCTATGGACAATCCTCAAGTTGACTCAACAACAGGTATGCCTATAACACCAGGTGGACAGCCTAATATGAATCCAAACTTTATTGGTGGTATGGCTAATTCTAATATGCCAACAACTGGTATGCTTGCTCAAGAGAAATACGATGCAGCAAAAGCAGATTTAAACAATAACGGTGTTACTGAAGACTGGGAAGAAGCTAAAGCTAAAAAATTCACAGTAGCTCAAGAGAAAAAAATGACGAGAACTATGACGACTTTACCGCCAGCTGTACCAGACAAAACAGATAGTGTAGTTCTGTATATGGGTGGAAATGCACCTGGGCAATACAATAATCCAATTTACAAGCCAGCTGCAGATAGTGTTAAAGTTCGTTTTCCTAATATTGATCCAGACAAAATTAAGCAATCAGATATATATAAATCAGGAGATCATCTTCACAGTATAACAAAACATATACCTATAGCTAATAAAAGATATGGTACAGAAGAAGCATCTAAAAAAGCTTATGATTCTCTTCCAGAAATAGAGCAACAAAGATTAACCCAATCTAGACGTAGCACTAAGTGTATGCGTGTAAAAAAGAAATAAAAACACGTGATTATATATAATACACGAATATTATAAACATTAAAAAAATAATTATGCCAAGTTACGGAGAAAAACAAGCTCCTGCAGGATTAGTTAACCCAAGATGTGGTTGTAATCCAATAGCAGGAACAAGAATAATGAAAACAAACAATGCTGTTATAACACCAACACTTGGTGGCATATCTAACATTGAATATAAAGGAAACGCAGTGCTAAACGCTAACAGATAGTGGGCTTAGATGATTTAAAGTTATATTGTCTTAATATAACTTCATTCACTATAGCTAGTTTAGACTGGATGGAACCTGCGTTAGAAATAGTATTATTATTAATGACTATTGGATACACAACACATAAGTGGATTAAGTTAAAAAACAAAAAGTGAGATTAGTAAAAGAAATTATTATACATTGCTCTGCTACTAGAGAAGGTCAAGATATACCAGTTGAAACAATAAGAGACTGGCATGTTAATTCTCGTGGGTG
>WLWG01003537.1_pt1 | contig 10462 bp, 4 predicted proteins | sample 6712871 | NCBI WGS metagenome assembly WLWG01 (sample SAMN12718693, study PRJNA515312) | sponge metagenome | isolation source: marine sponge | host: Mycale hentscheli | place: New Zealand: South Island, Marlborough, Capsize Point | collected 2003-05-01 | reverse complement strand
GAATTCCGCCACAACGTCCCCCTGACAATAGTTACGGATGACGGCGGCACCGGTGCGACTATACGATCCATTACAGATATAGCAGACGACGCAACAACCCTGCCTAAGACCGCCTCTCACGGGCACATCGTACTGGTTCGGGGCGGTTCGTCAGAAGATGACGACTACTACCTTCGATTTGAATCAGACACGACCACAACGGATGGGAGCGGCTTTGGTGATCCGGGCGTGTGGCGTGAAACTGCTAACCCCCTAATACCGAATGCATGGGTATCTAGTACTCTTCCGCACACGATTACCTTCAGCTCTGATGGTACATCTGCTACCTTCGCTACGGCAGCGTGGCTGCCCCGACGTGCTGGTGACGAGAACACGAACCCTACCCCGGACTTTGTTGGTCACCCAATCAGAGACATGTTGATCACTGAGGAACGCCTAGCATTCGTTGCGAACGGCGGCTTCTTCGCCTCACGTACTGGTTCTCCTCTAGACCTATGGGGACAATCCGCTACTGTACAGTCAGCAAGTGACCCAATTGGTATCCGCTCCAACAGCAGTGTAGGTTCTGCTCTCGACTGGATTATCCCGTTCGACCGTAACCTACTAGTGGTAAGCGACCCAGGGAGAGCACAGTTTGTTGTTAGCGGCGGTCTTAACCCATCTACTACAAGCATGGTTCTTACCACGGAATATGACGTCGCCAGCGGCGTTCGTCCCGTTTCAACCGGTCGTACTATTGTTATGCCCTACAGGGTCGGGTCTTTCGTAGGAGTCAATGAGTTCTTCACGAACGACGTTGTTTCTACAAACACAGCCGATCCTATTACAGCGGTTCAGGACGAATACATCAAGGGTGCCCCTACTACGCTTCATTCTGCAGATAACTACAACCGGTTTGCTATTACAGCAGACGGGGATGACAAATCCATCTGGGTTTACCGTTATCTCTGGGGCGGACAAGAGCGCCTTCAAGCCGCGTGGTACCGCTACTTATTTACGGACGCCGTGCGCTCGTTCTTCTTTGACGAAACCCATATGTACGTCATCATCAGCCCGGCGGGTGAAACAGCATCACGTATAGTTCGACTAGACCTTAACAAGACTAAGGACAATCTAGACCTTAACAGGACTGAAGACCCTATTGAATTCCATATAACACTGGACCGTATGCACCACCTGACTGTAGCAAGTAACCAGGTAACCGTGCCATTTGATGGTGCGCGAGTCGTTCAACGGACTGGATGCTCGGCACCCGGCCTGCTGGCGCCGGCGACGGTCACAAACAACAACAACGGAACCTTTACGTATGCGCTGAACGCTAGCCAATGCCCCAACTCCGCCTCGGTGACGCTTGGTCAGCCAGTTCTTCGCACGATGACCCCCACCACTGCATTCTCACGAGACCGGTCTGGCGCAGTCATGTCTAACGTAAAGATGTACATCCGGAGCTACCTTATTCACCTTACGGAAAGTGGTAACATCGTACCAGAGATTGCTAACCCTTATCGACCGACGTACGTCCAAGATAATAGTCGCTTCCCTCTGGATGACGAGGCCCTTGACCCAAACAGGACAGGGGTTCTTACGGACTCTGTCGTTAGGGTGCCCGTTAGGGAACTCACAACTCGCCATTCGCTTTCAGTTACATCAACTGACATTCGTCCGACCACAATTGTGGAAATCGAATTCGAAGCGGATTTACGTAACGCACGTCGGAGGGTATAATGCCATCTCTTATGTTTACACAGATGGGGCTGTCTGCCATCGGCGGGCTTGCCTCAGTAGGAGTTAGTGCTCAGCAAGCTAAGCTGAATGAAAGTATTCAGCAGTACAGAAACACTATCTCCGCCCTCCAAGCAGCACAAAGCCGTAACGTCCTTACGGAGAATGAGATCGGTGCTCGCGACGCTAGTATTCGTCAAGACCTGGACATCCAGCGTCAAGGCATCATGGCAGAGGGCCAAGCCCGCACTTCGTCGGCAGAAGCCGGCGTAAGTGGCGGCAGCACTAGCAGGGTTATGCAAGGTCTTCGCAATAGCGTGGCCCGCGCACAGTACGGAAGAACGGAGCGACTTGAACAACAGTACAATTCATTCGGCCAGGAGCGCCGTAATGTTGGTGTTGCCCAAGCACTAAACAAAGATATCTCGGTTATGCCCCGCCCCTCGGCAACTAGCACGCTGTTGGGTATAGGTACCGATCTACTGAAGATTTATGACGCACACCAGCCCGCCGGCGACAGGTTGTTTGACCCTGTTCGCAGATGACGTGCTATGAAGGAGAAAGCCCATGGTTAAAGGACTAGAGCGCAGGGACGCCTCGGAAACGAACGCGCTCCGCTCATTGCGTTCAAGTGCAGATATCCCGAGTGCTACACTTCCTAGTGGCCCGGGCCCGGGTGCTACACCGGCTTTACCGAGAGTAAACATCACAGAAACACCTGTGCAGCGTACTCTTGGTAAGTTCCGGCAGTACGCTAGTGCAGCTATCGGCGAAGCCGCCGCTATTCAACAAGAACGTAGTGCCCTGGATGGCCAAATGGCCCACCTTCAGGGTAAGACGTTTGACGAAGTACAGATGGGAGGCGACAAGTTCGCACTCCAGGGGTACCGCGTAGTAGAAGCACAGGAGCAGGCATCAGCCCTGCTAACCGCACAACAAATAGATATAGCACAAGGTGGTTACGAACTAGAGCCGGACCAGTTCCGGGAGCAGTTCGCTAATCGCGTAGACGGTGTTCTAGCAGGCGTCCAAGACCCACGTACGCGAGAATTGGTTCGTGAACAGGTTCTTAGGCAGATGCCTGTTTTAGTCGACCAACAGACGGTTGGGCACCTGGAATTCCAAGAGGAGCGAACATTTAGCGCACTAACTCGCAGCATTGACACCATCAGTGCCGACCCTACTTCCGCAGACCGGCTTATTGCGTTTGCGACAGGTGCTCCCGGGACCGCCACAAGCGGCCTCTCGATGGAGCGTCGCCAGGAAGCGGTAGTATCCGGTGTGGTTAAAGCGTTCTCTAACGACAACCCTGCTGCATATGCAATTCTTTCCGGCGAAGGTTTGTTTAAAGACCTTCCCCCAGCACAGCAGCAAGCTATTCGATCGGCCAAGAGCCAGTTCGAGAAGCGTGCTAGGAACACGTACGACGCAGACTTCATTCAAGCGCAGGACGAGCTTACTCGGCGCATTGAGACTGGTCAGCTGGAACCTCAACAAGCAATGGAAGCGTACGCTACGTTGCTAGCCGACCACGACATTACTATTAGCCAGCAAGAAGCTGGTGCTGTTTACGCACAAGCTAAAGACGGTGTTCGTGACCGTAAAGTCAATACTGCTGTTGCCACCCACGAGGCTATTTCCCGGGGTGACCAAGAGTCCGCCATTAATATGATCATCAAAAGCCTTACTGCAACGGAGAGCTCCGGCAACCCACTTGCAACCATTACTATCGAGGACGGCCGCCAGTTCGGCGGGCTGCTTCAGCTGGGACAGGGAAGGCTAACAGACTATCACAGGGCAACCGGCGGTAAACTGTATACTCCAGAAGAGTTCCGCAAGCTTCCCCCGGGGGAGCAAGATGTGGTTAACCGCTGGCAGGTCAAAGACATCCTTGACACTATTGCTGCCGACGGCCTAGATAAGTACGTTGGTGAAACGATCAAAGGGGTCACTGTAACGTACTCCGGTCTTGTAGCCGTTGCTCACCTCGGTGGCAAAGGCGGTCTGAAGAAGTTCCTTAAGACCGGCGGACAGTACGACCCGCACGATGGTTCAGATACCCGCAAGGGAACCCACCTCAGCGACTACCTACGTAAGCACGGTAACGGCGTCGAGCTAAGCCCAGCACAGGCTCGCCGATCGGCAGCCCAGCGCATGACGGTTCTTCGTGAACAGGCCGCTCTTGAAAGCTTCGAGAAGACTCAACCACAGCTGGATGCACTAGATGACGCATTCGTATCGGGACAGCTATCCAGGGATTCCTGGCTTACTGGCCGTAGAGAAGCTATGAAACAGTTTAGCCGTGGCCGCACTATGGCAGACGTTAAATATGAACGTTCGTTGTCACAGAAGGTTGCAGGAGACGCCGCAGCTCTTCTCGATGAGAAGAGGGCCCTAGCCGCAGGTGTTAAGCTTGAAAGCCTAAACCAGGCGTTCGAAGCTGCTGTGTGGCAGTTCGAAGACGGTACCATTACTAGAGAAGACCTTCATGTTGCCCAGCAAACGTTGGGAGCAGGCCGTCAAGAGGTTCAAGAAGAGTACGGAATACGTCTGAACTCCGAAAGGGAACTTAAGCACCTCCGTGCTCAGGTTGCTCGTATCTCTGGTGCTGTTGACAAGCGCCTTGAGTTCGACGCAGGCCAAGCTGAAATAAACGCCGCTGAGCGGTCTGGTTCACTGCACGACCTTACGCCTGCTCTGCAAGAGCGGGCCCTAGACGCTCACAGGGACCGGGTAAGTCAAGAAGTACAAGACGCGGTTGCATCCCAGGCTGTAGACCCTGAAGAAGTAGGGGCTCTATTCAACAGTAAGATGGTCGACTATTACGCCAAAACAGGTGTTGTTGACGAAACGTTTGAACGCACTATGAATGGCTTCTTCGCTGGTGGACTTGTTGATAAGACCGGCGCTCCCCGTCCGGAATACCTGGAGGCTGCGGAGCAGTACCGGGAACTTCACAGGCGAAACCCTGCAGTAGCGGACAAATACGTTCGCGCTGAGAACCGGGACCAGTTGGACGCAGTTCTACACAACGCCGGCAACGGCCCGTTGGACACTGCGGTAGCAACCATAGGAGCTAGGTCGCTAGCTACTGATCTGACTTCCGCACCCAGAACGGCTACAACACAAGAGTTCCTCGCAGCAGGACGCACGATAAAACAGATCGACGATAATGTTGACAAGTTTATTAAGCGGTCTGAAATCGGGGTTGCACAGGCTATCTTTAGTAAAGATGCCGACCTTCAGCAAGTGATTAACCGCTCTTGGTTCGACCCGTTCGGTATTGACGACGAAGTAAACAGGACTATATTGACACAACGACTAAGGAATGAGCTCGAAGATGCCCACTCCCGCAGCCCGAATATTACCTCTTCGGAGCTTGTAGAGGCCGCAGGGCGTAGGGTGCAAGAGCGCTCGCCTATTATAGGCGGTAACGTCGTTGCGCTGCCCACAGACGGCCCCTCGGCCGGTGAGCGGTTCTTCGGGGCGCGGTCGGCTGACTTTACAGACCAAGCAGGCGCTATCGACGACGCAGTTATGGATTATTTCCGTTCGCCCGCGTTCGTTGAAGAGTACCCGTTTGTTAACGACACCACCTTCCGCGACTTCTTGCCAGACTTCACCCCTGACGCTATTCAGGGTACGGCGCTGGCAGGGTCGGGACTAAGCACCACGTTTACCGGTGTTCGTCCGTTCAAGATGTACTACAACAGCGCCGACGACGTGGTGCAGGTACAGTTCTCATTGCCAGGAGTCGGAAGCTTCTCGGAGGCAATTGTACTTGACACGGCACTAATTGGTCGTGAGTACATCAATAACCACAACGCAGCTGCAGCGGAGTAATCTGCTGCCGCAGCACCCTCTTCACAACGAAAGGAAGTCACATGGCAGACGAAACGGGACGCTTCGTAAGTCAGCGCCGCCTCGAGGAGATAGAGAAGGCGGAGGCCCAGCGGTCATTAGGTGGTAACCTTAAGGCAGGCTTCGAAAACACCGCCCTGGCCGCCGTGGCGAGACTCGTTAACGAAGAGGGTGCCGCTATTATGGCGGAACAAGAACCCGCCGAGGAAGGCTCCTTCGCGGCTAAGCTTCAGCAGGCTACCAACGAGATTACACTTCTTCCTAGGGTACTGCTCGGAGAGCGTGCTGGAGAAGAGGAAGACTTCAGTGCTCAGTACGAAGAGCTAACACTGGGTATTCCTTCCCAGTACCACGACAGTATCCTCGGCGCCCCTAACGCTGCCGCTGCATCCCGCGCACGTATGCGCATTATGGCAGACATTGACCGCTCCCGTACATCGGGTCAGCAGCAAGGTCTTACCCCCGCATTGGCAAACATTGCCGGGGGTGTCGTAGACCTAGACCTGCCATTAGTCGCCGTCACTGGTGGTGGCTATAAAGCAGCCCGCGTGGCACAACGTTCGGCACAGATTGCAAAGTCTGCTAGACTGTCCGACAGCGTCACTTCAGCAGCTGCCCGGGTAGCAGTAGGCGCCAGCGGTGGTGCTCAGTCTGGTCTTATTGTAGGCCTGGGTGAAGCAGCTTACCGAGAAACCTCCGACTGGACTACAGTAGCGGAGTCCGCATTGCAGGCCATGGTCATTGGTGGCGCCCTTAACACCGTACTTAAAGGCGATGTCCACATTGGCGTAAAAGCTACTCAAGCAGAGTTGCATGCCCGTATCGCTAAGAACGACCCGACGCTTTACGACAACCCTATGCCAAACCCTGCATCGGCAGATTCCCTCGTAAGAGAGGACAACCTAGCACCCGAGGTGCTCCCAGAAGACGCTCCTGTAGCGGCTCCGGGTCTCCGGGCCACCCGGGCACCGGAAACAGCCACTGAGGGCCCTAGCGGCTCTACTGAGGCCCCTGCGGTAGAGGCTCTTCCTGGAGCCACTGTTACCCCCGTAGAGGGCGTAGGACAGGACATTAAAGACATCAGCCTTATGGCCGACAACTGGCGCTCTAAGAGCGGCTGGCAGGCCCAGAAGGTTGCAGCTGACGAAGAGTTCTGGTCTAAAGTAGCACAGAACGGTTTATTTAACGTAACCACCCGTGACTGGCGTACTATGTACCAGAGCAAAAGCTCGGCGATGAACTTCATGCTTGGTAACGTGTTCGAAAGCCCTAACGGTCTAGGACGTGGTCGCTGGACAGCGGCTACTGGTCTAGAAGTATTCCACAGACAGATCGCACAGGAGTTCGTTGCGCCTCTGTCCCTCTCAGCAAAGAGCTGGGCCCGCCGTAACAAACAGACGAACGCCATTAACCTTCCTACAGAAGAAGCCACTATACAGTTTAACCGTGAGGTTATGCTTGAGATGAACGAACGTCTACTGGGACGTAAAAATTCGTCTGGGGACGCGGACGTTATTAAAGCTGCGGACGCACTAGATGCTGCCGGTAAACGCTCTCTCGAGATCGGTAAAGGACCCGGTGGAGGTAAAGCGGTTGACGGCTTTGAGAACATCCCGGAACAGTCTGGCTACAGCCCCTACAAGTGGGACGGTACTTCTGTCAAACGCCTCGAGGCGTCGGGAGTTGTAACGCGCTCTAACATACTTGAAGCCATGTCCAGGGCCTATAAAACAGCGGGTATTCGTGAAGCAGATGCTGACGTTATTTCTAAAGCAGTCATAGACCGTGCTGAGGCCGGCGCAGATGGCGTAGACACGAACCTGCTAGGTATTCTTAGCGGCGATGGTCGTGAGTGGTTGAACACTGCGCTTGAAGGCTCCGGCATGTCCAAGTCACAGCGTGAAGGACTCCTGCGCCGTCTAACTGGCATTGTTGAGGAAAAGGGTCGCGAAGGCTTTACAAAGCATCGTAACAACATCGACCTCAACCAGGTAATCGAAACTGCAGATGGCTCAGACGTCCGTATCGTTGACTTAATGGACAAAGACCTGCACGGCACTTGGCAGAACTACGCCAGGCGTGTAGCAGGTTCCTCTGCGCTTGCTCGTGTTGGTATCAACAACCGGGCTAAACGTGAGCAGTTCATCCAGGCTATCCAGGCGCAACAACGTGCACTTGGTGAAGACGTAGTAAACGCGGACCGCGTGCGCGCTATGCTTAGCCACTTCGATGGTACCGCCATTAAAGGCTTCAGCCAATTCGGCGGCGGTAAGTTGACAGACGGTGTTGCACCTATGGCATCTCTCGCCAAGCGTATGACCAACCTATCCCTACTGGGTAAACTGGGTCTAGCACAGGGTGCTGAAACGGGCGTAGGGATCGCAACTGTTGGTCTTAAGAACTGGGTTCGTCGTGGACCAATGGCTGTCGTAGACAAAGAACTACGCGACAGTAACAGCACACTTCTTAACGACCTATCGTACATGACTGGCGACCTAGGCGAGGACCACAAGTTGTTCGCGCAACACCTCGACCTAGACGACGTATCAAAGAGTAACGGATATCCGGTTATAGACTTCGTACAGAAACAGTCTAAGAGGGCCTCGTATGCCCAGGGTTACTTGAGCGGCTTTAACCACATTCGTGGTGCGCAGCAGCGCATCGTGTCCGCAGGTATAACAGACAAGCTATTCCGTACTATTCGGGAGGCTGCTATGGCTGGTAAGGACCTTGACCCTAAGTTCGTTCGTCGGGCCAGGGAAGACCTTGGCATATTCGAAGACGACCTTGCTAAACTTCAAGGTCTAGTTGCTGACGGCACCATTGAATTCTCCGAACGGGGATTTGTTAACCGTGTCCATGCAGACAGATGGGACCCCACCCTGGCAGATAACTTCGGTGCGGCAATTGTTCGTAACATGAACCAGGTTGTTCAGAAGTCTATGGCGGGTGAACAAGACACATGGATGAGCACTACTATGGGCTCGCTCATGACTCACCTTATAACGTTCCCTCTGCAAGCTGTGCAGAAGCAGGCCATGCGTGGCTTACGTCACAGTGACCCAGAAACTATGGCTGCGGTCTTAATGGGACTTGCTACAGCGGCGCTCGCAATTAAGGTCCGGGATGCTGTCGACGGTAGAGAACGCAGCCCTGGCGAGCTTGCTAGGGCTGCAATCGGTTATTCTAACTTTACCGGTTGGGTACCTCTTCTGGCTGACCCTGCATTGTCTATGGTTGGGCTAGAAGACTACCGCTTTAACCAGTTCGGCCCGTACGCAGAACCCTTTGACCCACCCGTGCTTGACTACCTTAACAGGACGTCTCGCGTAGCAGGTGCCGCCATAGATACTGTAACAGGAGACGCGGACAGACACGACCGTGACGCCCTTCGGGCACTACCGTTCGCTAATCTGTACGGCGTAAGCCGCATGCTGGACATAGCTACAGACTAGCGTAAACACTCTTTCCTTGTATTAGATAACACAGAAAGGAAGCACATGGCTTTCTCACTTACGACGATAACTTACACAGGGGGATCACGGACGTTCCCACTGTCCTTCGCTCTGGGTTTTCTTAATCGTAGCGACATCAAAGTAAATGTTGTTGGTGAGATTGATTCCATGGGTAATCCTATTGATCGAGCCTTCACGTTCAACAGTGACACGGAGATTGTAGTTACTGATCCAATTACTACCGGCTCGGTTATACGTATTAGCCGTACGGTAAACAAACGAGAGCTACCAGTCGACTTCTCTGCCCCCGGCACAGCCACGCGAGAATCTCTGGATACTACTGCACGCTATACGCTTATGGCTGTACAAGAGGCCCTAGACGGCCGTATTGACGGCTCTGTAGATAGCGTTGAAGAGGTGTCTGTAGCGGCACTTGCGTCTGGCCAACGGGCGGCTACCTCGGCCACCGAAGCGGCTGCATCTGCGACCAGTGCAGCAACTAGCGCTACTGCTGCTAGTAGTTCTGCGACAGCGGCCGGTGCGTCTGCCACCGCCGCACAAACGAGCGCTACCGCAGCGGCCACGTCGGTGGCAGCATTACCAAGCGCCGCTTCTCAGGCAGAGGCGGAGGCGGGTACAGACAATACTGCCCGGATGACGCCTTTGCGTACTTCTCAGGCTATCACGGCGCTGTCACCCAGTGCCTCTACAGAATCACAGGCTACCACAGGTACTAACAACACTACGTACATGACTCCGTTGCGTACCCAGCAGGCAATCGCGGCCAGCCCTACTGGTTGGACGTTCTCGTCCGGGCAAACACTCACCGTGGGCGGCTTTACCGAACTCTTCAACGGCATTCCTTCCGGGGTGAACGAAGTTCGAGTTATGCTTACAGAGATACTGACCCCCGACAGGGCGCGCCTCCGCATTCGCCTTGGAGTAAACAATGCGGTCTATACCACGGGATATACTACCCGGTGGTGGCGGAGTAATGGCAACGACGTCTCCAACTCCCCCGGAGAAACAGCCGGTTTTCTCGCCGGCGCGGGAGACGGTGACGCGATCACCGGAACTCTTACACTTTTGCGTCTAGGTAACACCAACACTTGGCAAGGTGACTTAACTGGCGTCGCGTCGCGCGGTTCGTTTACCGCCGCTGGCCGAGTTATTCTACCAAGCGCGCTAACCTCTATCGCAATTCAGTCCAGCATAGCCGGCCGAACGTTTCGCGCTGGCGGTAGCTATATTGTAGCATGGCGCACGTAAGGCCCACGGGGACGGTATACAGTGTCCCCACACACACACACTAACTTTGGAGAAAAATATGTCTTCGGACAACGACAAGGAGCTACATCACATGCTTGGTGTAATCCAAAGTGACGTCCGGCACGTATTGACGTCAATCAACAGCATCCAGTCTC